>OBJA01000186.1_pt1 | contig 60270 bp, 40 predicted proteins | sample 1519751 | NCBI WGS metagenome assembly OBJA01 (sample SAMEA3881238, study PRJEB22517) | soil metagenome | biome: lake sediment; feature: soda lake sediment; material: sediment, water from around vicinity | place: India | collected 2013-12-23 | depth 3 m | reverse complement strand
ATGCAATGTTGTTGGCAATGGTGTCATTGAAGAGTATAGGCTCCTGGTTCACGTTGCCCATCAGCCCACGCAGGTCGCCAAGCTTTATCTGTTTCACAGGCACCCCGTCGATGAACACATCGCCCGAGGTGATGTCGTAGAACCGTGGCAACAGGTCGGCAAGCGTGGTCTTTCCTGACCCCGATGGGCCTACCAGAGCTACTGTCTGACCCTTTTTTATTGTGAAACTGATACCATTTATTACAGGCTCATCGCCATACCTGAAGTGTACATCGCGGTACTCAATACGGTCAGTGAATTCCCCTTTCCCTAATGCTCCCGGTGTATTTATGATTGGATTCACTGTGTCAAGGACAGCATTCACCCTGTCGGCGGAGGCCAGCCCCTTGCTGATGTTGTACTGTGCTGTAGTAAATGACTTGGCCGGTGGTATTATCTGCGAAAAGATGATGATATAGGCGATGAAGGTCTCCCCGGTGATATGTCCACCGTTGCCGATAATCAGGACACCACCGTACCAGATTATGAAGGCTACAGTGACGATTCCCAGGAACTCTGTGAGAGGCGAGGCCAGATACCTCCTTTTGTAAATCTTGTTCATCACCCTGGTGTACTCATCGTTTTTGCTGAAGAAATATTTGCTTATACGCTCTTCAGCAACGAAAGCCTTGATTACCCTCATCCCTCCGAGTGTTTCCTCGATAATAGACATGATGCTGCCGAAGCGGTTCTGAGCATCGCGTGAGGTGCGCCTGAGAGACCTGCCCAGTAGCCCGATGAAGTAACCCGACAATGGCAGGAGCACGATTGCAAATATTGTAAGCTGCCAGCTCATGAAAAACATCACGGAGAGGTAAATAACTATCTGTATCGGCGACCTGAGTATCGCATCAAGGGCGCTGAGAACCGAGTTCTCTATCTCCTGGACATCTCCGGATATCCGTGCCATCAGGTCACCCTTCTTCTCTTCAGAAAAGTAACCCAGCGGAAGATGGAGAATCTTCCTGTACAGTTGGTTTCTGATATCCCTCACCACGCCGTTGCGGATCGGGGCCAGCATGGTCATGGATATGTATGTGAAGAAACTGCGGAAGAAGGTCATCACTATCAGCCCGCCGATGATCAGCAGCAGTGCCGACATCAGTCCGAATTTGTCAATATACCCGCCAAGGTAGAACCCGATGGTTTGCTCGACGGATTCCATATTCATCCGGAATACCGGAGGCTCATCCGGAATACCCCGCATACCGAAAGTGATCTTGAGGAATGGTATCGTCATAGCAAATGAAAAGACCGAAAATATGACAGACAGGAGGGTGTAAAGCACATGAAGTGCCACCGGCCTCTTGTAGTTTCCCAGGTAGGCAAAAACTCGAAGGAAGTCTCTCATCTTTTTCCGGATTGTTGACCTTTAAGAACGGTGTGTTTATATCCGGCATAACCTGCCGGGGTAAGCTCTTTAAGCTCCTTTTTCACTTCGTTGTTTACTTTCAGGTTGTCGATGAAGTTGTGGAGAATCTCCCTAGTGACACCGGTGTTCCCGCGTGTAAGATCTTTAAGGAGCTCATAGGGTTCTGCAACGCCCTCACGGCGCAGTATTGTCTGCACCGCTTCTGCAAGTATTACCCAGTTCTCATTCAGCACACTGCTGATCTGCTCCTCGTTAACCACCAACTTATCAAGGCCTCTGAGGAGGCTCTTCCACGCAATAAGAGTATGGGCAAAAGGCACTCCGGCATTACGAGTCACTGTAGAGTCCGTTAGGTCACGCTGCAGCCGGCTTACAGGAAGCTTCTCTGCAAGAAAAGTGAAAAGTGCATTTGCTACCCCGATGTTTCCTTCTGAATTCTCGAAATCAATAGGATTAACCTTGTGTGGCATCGCCGACGACCCTACCTCACCATCCTTCACCTTCTGACTGAAGAAGTTCATCGAGATATAGCTCCAGATATCTCTGTTCAGGTCAAGAAGCACTGTGTTTATTCTGATGAAGAGATGAAAGAGTTTCGACCAGTTGTCGTAATGCTCAATTTGTGTAGTAACCTGTTGTCTTTGAAGACCGAGTTTTTTTTCCAGAAAGTTGTTTGAAAATGAAACCCAATCTATATCGGGATAAGCCACCTCATGTGCGTTGAAGTTTCCTGTTGCCCCTCCAAACTTACCCTGGTGCCGGAATGATCTGAGCTCATCGAGCATTGGTGTCAACCGGTCAGCGAAGACAAATATCTCTTTACCGAGGTGTGTTGGAGAGGCAGGTTGCCCATGGGTGTATGCCAGCATAGGGATGTCGCTCCATTCATCCGCCATGCCGGTGAGCTTTTCAATGACATTCTCAAGCATGGGGATCATAGCTTCTTCAACAGCATCCCTTAACATCATCGGCATAGCAGTGTTATTGATATCCTGCGAAGTAAGGCCGAAGTGGATGAACTCCAGGAAGGGTTCCAGCGTTGTGCCTTTGAGGCGCTCCTTGATAAAGTACTCTACTGCCTTCACATCGTGATTAATCCTGGACTCTATAGACTTCACCCATCTGGCATCCTGAACCGAGAAGTTCTGCCACAGTGAGTCGAGCATGTCAAGATTTTCAGTGTTTACATCCATTAACTGCGGAAGGGGCAACTCACACATTGCCCGGAAGTACTCTGCCTCCACCTTCACCCTGTACCTGATGAGAGCTGCTTCGGAAAACCATGCCGACAAAGCAGCCGTTTGGCTGTGGTACCTGCCATCGACAGGTGAAACAGCTGAAAGAGAATGTTCTGCCATGATTTCTCTGTTTTGTGGCAAAGGTAAGGAATTATGATCATAAAATGATGTATGTTTGAAGCATGGAACTTTCAACATTGAATGTAGCAGCAGTGTCATATCTGAATACGATACCATTCATTTATGGGTTGAGCAACTATCTGCCACTGGCGGGCATACTGGAACTACGGCTTATGCCGCCTTCTGACTGTGCAGAAGCTTACCGCAAGGGGGATACGGACATTGCACTTGTGCCTGTGGGAGCTATGCAGCCCGGCGACATTGAAAACCTCTGCTGCAACTGGTGCCTGGGCGCCGAAGGGCCGGTAGAGACTGTGCTGCTGATTTCAGACACCCCATTGAAAGAGATTACAACGATTTATCTTGACCAGGAGTCAAGCACCTCAGTTCTTCTGGTCAGGATACTCGCAAGACATCACTGGAATATCAACCCTGAATACCTGCCTCTTGAGCGCAACAAAACACCGGTGTTGAAGCCTGGAGAAGCAGCGCTGGTAATCGGCGACAAGACTTTCAGCCTGGCAGGCATATATCAATACCAGACGGACCTGGCGGAGGCGTGGCAGGCAATGACTGGACTGCCAGCACTGTTTGCCTGCTGGCTTACAAAACCCGGTATAAACGAAAAGCATAAACAACTTTTTGACCAGGCACTTAGCTGGGGAATACAGAATATTGACAACGCGATAGACGAGCTGGGGAAAGGGCTTCTCACCGATAATAAGGCAAAGAGATACCTCACTCAATGCATAAGCTTCAACCTGGATGAAAGAAAGATGTCTGCTCTCAAACGATTCTTCGAATACCACAGGGAACTGTAAATTCCAGAACCTTTATTGTGCTGAATACAATTATATCAGTGCTTACAATCAGACTATTTTTTCTTGCCTGATTTGGCAGAGGGCTTGTAACCTTTCTGCTTTGCTGCCTCCTCAAGTCGCTGCTGGAACTTCGACTTTTTCACAGGCTTTTGCTTATTTGCATGAAGCTTAGCCCTCAGCTTGTCTTCATCAACAAATCTCCTAATAATGAACATCTGCCCGAAGGTGATGACATTTGCCAGGAAGTAGTAGTAGCTCAATGCTGCAGAGTAGTTGTTGAATATACCGAGGAACATCACCGGCATGATATACATCATCATCTTCATGCCCGGCATCTGTGTGCCGCCTGACATCATCTGACTGTTCATCCGTGTATAGATGATGGTTGACACGGTCATCAGCAGTGTAAAGAGGCTCACATGGTCGCCATAGAAAGGTATGTTGAACCCAAGGTCGAGTATTGAGTCATAGGATGAGAGGTCATGAGCCCAGAGGAATGACTGTTGTCTGAGCTCGAAGGCTGCCGGAAAGAACCTGAACATGGCGATCAGTATCGGGAACTGCAGCAGCATCGGCACACAGCCGGCCATAGGGTTTGCACCCGCCGACTTGTAGAGGGCCATCACCGCCTGCTGCTTCTTCATGGCATCCTCCTTCTTCGGAAATTTCTTGTTTATCTCGTCAACCTCAGGCTTCAGTACGCGCATCTTTGCAGATGAGATGTATGTTTTATAGGCGATGGGGAACAGGACAAGTTTAAGCAACAAGGTTAGAATCAAAATAATGATGCCATAGTTCATGCCGGATTTTTCAAGCCAGTTGAAAACCGGGATCACTGCACCCCTGTTTATCCATTGCATAAGGAAGAATGACCAGCCAAGAGGTATCTGTCGCTCCATTGCAAGGTCATATTGCCGTAGCTCCCTGTATTTGTTGGGGCCAAAGTAAAAGGTCATAGGTATTGCACTCTTCTCAGAGTGCTGATAAGGTACTCCGAGAGTTGCAGACATCGTTCGGAGATATCGCTGATCCTGCCGGGCCTTATCTGTGGTCACCATTGCTTCGGCACGGGTGAAGTGTTCATCAGCAATAAGCACAGATGTGAAGAATGCCTGTTTGAAGGAGAGCCACTTTAACCTTGTCGGCTCCGACATTCCGGCATCCTTTGTTTCAGATAGATAATCCACAGACCCGTCGATGTGGGAATAGTAGACTGTTGATCCGTTCATCGGGTTTGTGGTCTTCTCCTGCTTTCTGAGATCTGCTTTCCAGTAGAGGTTCATCTGTTCAGTCTGCGGGGGTATGACATCCTGCATTCCGGAAAAGACTATTTCAAACCCCATTTGGTATGACTCCTTTGCGAGGGTGTACCTGAACTCTACAAAACCTGTTTCCGGCAACGAGTCGGCCTGTTTGCGGTGGTAAAGTCTCATACCAAAGCTAAGTGTATCTGCTGTCATCACGAGGCTGTCGGAGCCTTCATGCCGGTGATCGTACCATACAGGCACAAAGTAGTAGTCGGCAGTGTTAACGAGCTGCCTGCCCGCAAAGAACTCAAGCGAGAAATTGCTGCCTGGCTCCTTGAAGAGTATTAGCGGCAGTGTGTCGAAGGTGAGGAACTCCTTAAGCTCAACCTCTACCGGTCTTCCTCCCCTGGCAGCAATTTTTATCCTTAGCCTGTCACTCTCGATCCAGTAATGTGAGGTGGCCGGCAACGAGTCCTGATAGAAGGGTCCTGAAGCAAGAGGCGCATGAAAATCAACCTCAGCAGTTATTGCCGGCTCTTCCTGCGCCACCGGTGCCGGCTGCAAAGAGTCGGGAAGTGCCGCCAGGCTGTCCTGAAAAGCCTTCTCCGCTGCCTTCTTCAATTCCTGTTCCGACTGCTGAATTTTATTCAGGGAGTCCTGCCTCGCCCTCTCCTGCATCTCCTCCTGCGATGGCTGCGTCAGATACATGTACCCCATCAGGATAGCAAAGATCAGCACCAACCCAAAAACCGAATTTCTGTTCATCGTACTATTTTTCCTTAGTCTCTTTCTGTAGTTATCTCAAATAAAATCTGTCATTGGAATCCATTAACAGATCATAAACAACAAATTATTTACCCCTGTTTGCTTGAGCCACAAAACTTACAAAAAGAGGATGTGGTTCAGCAACAGTACTTTTATACTCCGGATGGAATTGCACTCCGACAAACCATGGATGCTCTTCCAACTCAACCATTTCAACAAGGTCCTGCTCAGGATTTATGCCTGAAGGTATCATGCCATGCTTTTCAAAACCTTCAAGGTAGGCGTTGTTAAAATCATATCTGTGACGGTGTCTTTCAAAGATCACATCCTTTTTGTAAGCATTCCCTGCTTTAGTCCCCTTCCTGACGTTACACTTATAAGCACCCAGCCTCATTGTCCCACCCAGGCCATCAATAGCCTTCTGCTCCTCCATCAGGTCAATTACCGGGTCAGGTGTCTCCGGATCCATCTCGGTGGAATGAGCATCCTTAAGTTTGATAACGTTACGCGCAAACTCGATAACTGCGCACTGCATACCCAGGCAGATACCCAGAAAGGGGATTCTGTTTTCTCTGGCATACCTGACGGCTTCAATCTTGCCGTCAATACCACGGCTACCAAAACCAGGGGCTACAAGTATCCCGTCGACACCTTCAAGCAACTTTTCTGCACCATCGCCGGTAAGGTTTCTGGAGTGTACCAATCGGATATTGACTTTAACCTCATTTGCTACTCCGGCATGGTAGAGGGCTTCTATTATCGACTTATAGGAGTCTTTAAGTTCCACATACTTACCTACAAGCGCAATTTCCACAGAGCCTTTGGGATTACGCAGGCGGGCAAGGAAATCTTCCCATTTGGCAAGGTCAGGCTCCCTGTCAATGGGGATATTCATTTTCCTGAGCACCTCCTGGTCAAGCTTCTCTTGACGCAGCAAAACCGGTACGGCATATATTGTATCAGTGTCGATGCACTCAATGACTGATGATTGCTCAACGTTGCAGAATAGTGCAATCTTACTGCGCAGTCCTTCATTGAGAGAGTGCTCGGTTCGGCATACCAGTATGTCGGGCTGCACTCCAAGTTCCAGGAGTGCCTTCACGGAGTGTTGCGTGGGCTTGGTCTTCAGCTCGCCTGCTGCTGACAGGTATGGTACCAGCGTAAGATGTATGACCAGGCTCAGATGCTCCTTCTCCCACTTCATCTGCCTCACAGCTTCAATGTAAGGCAATGACTCAATATCTCCTACAGTACCCCCTATCTCGGTAATCACAAAATCATACTTGCCGGTGTTGCCAAGCAACTTGATACATCTCTTGATCTCATCGGTAATATGAGGGATAACCTGAACGGTCTCCCCAAGGTAATCACCACGCCGCTCCTTATTGATCACCGTCTGATATATACGGCCGGTAGTAACGTTGTTTGCCTGTGAAGTCGGCACATTCAGAAAACGCTCATAGTGCCCGAGGTCAAGGTCTGTCTCAGCTCCATCCTCAGTTACGTAACACTCTCCGTGCTCGTATGGGTTAAGTGTGCCAGGATCTACATTGATATAGGGATCCAGCTTCTGGATCGTAACAGAAAAACCTCTCGCCTGCAAAAGCGTAGCCAGTGATGATGAAACGATTCCCTTTCCCAGGGATGATGTCACCCCGCCCGTTACAAAGATATATCTGGTTTGTGGCATAACTGAAGTAATATTTTTAGCGCTTTCGCATTGCAAAGAAAAGAAATTACCACCAAACAACAAATTGATATTTGTGTTGTATGTATTGGATGGCTTTGCAAAGGTGTTGTTAAAGCATGGGAAATGCTTAACAATTTTTAACAGTGACAAAGAACTAACGGTACTTTGTTTGCGTTATTTGTTGTGCTGTTTTCAATTCTGACAATCTGTCAGATCAACATTCCTGGGTAAACCAAAAAAAAACATTGATATGAGAATAAGAATGAAGAGAGAACTGATCCTGTTCGGGCTGATTACGGCAATTGCGGGAGGCCTGATTGCCAGCATTACGCTATGGACTTTGGCAGGAAAGCAGAAGCAACACATCAATTTTCAACAGGAGTCGCTGCCAGCATACTATGCTTCGATGCAGCAGATGGAAAACGCACCTGATTTTGTGACGGCGGCTGAGGCTACAACACCAACGGTGGTGCACATCAAGACATTTTACACCAGGAAGAGCAGTGTTTACGACAACTTTTTCGGGTTTCATGATTTCTTCGGGTTTGATCCTTTTCAGCGCCGTTCTTATCCAATACAAGCCAGCGGTTCGGGTGTAATTCTTTCTAGCGACGGCTATATCGTCACCAACAATCATGTTGTTCAGGAGGCTGAGCAGATAGAGGTCACTTTGAATGACAAGCGCACCTTTCAGGCGAAGATCATCGGGCGTGACCCGACGACGGACCTGGCGCTGATAAAGATCGAAGCAAAGGATCTGCCCTTCATCATGTTTGGCAACTCCGACGACATAAAGGTTGGCGAGTGGGTACTTGCTGTGGGGAATCCTTTCAACCTCACATCAACGGTAACGGCAGGCATTGTCAGTGCTAAAGCACGCAACATCAACATACTTGGTGACCAGAGTGCTATTGAATCTTTCATACAGACAGATGCAGCGGTGAATCGTGGCAACAGTGGCGGTGCACTTGTGAACAGCAGTGGGCAACTTGTAGGCATCAATGCAGCCATTGCATCGAATACCGGGGCATATACAGGATATTCGTTTGCAATACCTGTGAATATTGTAAAGAAGGTGATGGCAGACCTAAAGGAGCATGGCGAGGTACAGCGTGCTATGATAGGAGCGAGCATCGTGGAAGTAGACAGCAAGCTTGCAGAGGATAAGGGCCTGAAGCGGATCAGAGGTGTCTATGTGGCGGGAGTGAGTGCCAACGGGGCTGCTGCGCGAGCAGGCCTGGAAGAGGGTGATGTGATCCTTGAAGTCAATGGCATACGTGTAAACAGCAGGAGTGAACTGCTTGAACTGATAGGGCGCCAGAGGCCTGGCGACAAGGTGCAGCTTCTTGTTGAGCGTAAAGGAAGAGAGCGCAATTACACCCTGACTCTTCTGAACACCAGAGGTAATACAGAAGTAGTCACCAGGGAGACGCAGACCGTGACTTCACTTCTTGGCGGCGGCTTTGCCGACGCCTCTACGGAGGAGCTGCAACGCCTGGGACTTACATACGGTGTCAAGGTAGTGTCGCTGGAGGGTGGCAAAATGAAATCAAGCGGCATCAGAGAGGGCTTTATCATAACTTCTGTCGACAACAAGCCAATGCGTAAAGTTGACGACCTTGTCGGTTACCTGAACAATAAGCGCGGCGGAGTGTTAATTGAAGGGGTATACCCTAATGGCATGAGAGCATATTATGCTTTCGGTTTATAGATTGTTAACAAAATAAAGTGAAAGCTATTGCAAAACGGGTGTGTCATATTGTAAATTTGCAAATTCTGAAAAAACTTATTTGATTTTTTTTATATGTCGGCTTTTTCAGATGACTACCCCTGATTGAAATTTATGAAAGGATTTTTTTTGACGAGATTAAACCTTTCATACAAAACAGAGTCTAATAAAAGATAACGAGGTTTAATACAGATGAGACAATTAAAGATAAGCAAATCGATAACCAACCGTGATACTGCATCACTTGACAAGTATCTTCAGGAGATAGGGCGTGAAGAACTGATCACCGTTGATGAGGAGGTAACCCTTGCACAACGTATCAAGCAGGGTGATCAGCAGGCACTGGACCGTCTCTGCAAGGCAAACCTTCGATTTGTGGTATCTGTAGCGAAGCAGTATCAGAATCAGGGGTTGAGCCTTCCCGACCTTATTAACGAGGGTAATCTGGGGCTTATCAAGGCAGCTCAGCGCTTTGATGAGACAAGGGGCTTCAAGTTCATCTCCTATGCCGTTTGGTGGATAAGACAATCCATCCTTCAGGCACTGGCAGAGCAGTCACGGATAGTGAGGTTGCCTCTGAACCAGGTAGGGTCTATCAACAAAATATCAAAGCAAACTTCCATACTTGAGCAAAAGCTGGAGCGCCTCCCTTCAGCGGATGAGCTGGCAGAAGCTATGGACCTTTCCAGTGACAAGGTGTCGAAAGCAATGGGCATATATGCCAAGCATGTCTCTATGGACGCGCCCATGATCAGCGGCGAAGACCTCAACATGCTTGACGTGATGGTTAATCCTGACAGCCCCGACGCCGACGAAAACCTCATCAGAGAATCCCTCTACCAGGAGATTCAGCGCTCGCTTTCCACATTAACCGAAAAAGAGAGAGACATCATCAATCTCTATTATGGCCTTGGAATGTCACATGGATGGACTCTGGATGAGATCGGTGCCAAGTTCGACCTCACCAGAGAAAGGGTGAGGCAGATAAAAGAGAAGGCCATCAGAAGGCTCAAACACAAATCCAGAAGCAAGCTGCTCAAGGCCTACCTGGGACAGTAGAATCATGCTGCTGTTCTTTTTTCCGAAGTCAGAACAAGTTATCAAAATTCTCACTATTTTTACATCGATTAAAACGATGTCGGATGACTGGTTCGAATAAACCTAAGCCAAATGCTGCAATATTCATATTGTCAGGCCTCTTTGCAGGTGTGCTTCTTGGTGTTGGTATAGCTTTGCTGATTCAGAACCAGGCAATACAGGATCAGGCTTCACTATTGAATTCAGACAATGACACTCTTCAGACATTATCTGAAGAGTATTCAGAGGTTAACATGAGGAGAGGCCGTACATCAACTGACACTTCGACTTCAACTGAAGAATCCGGTGATGAATCCGAAGAGTCAGGCACCCGGGATCCTTCAGACACTCTGCTCTATATTGCACCTGAAGATAGTGTGCCTTTATTCTCCGGCGACGGGCAGGATATTGTTCTCAGGGATGAGCTGATTGCCGTAAAAAGAACAAAACTCATTGCTGACAACGAATCCATGGTTAAGAAACAGGGAGGCAGCACAACAGATTCACTGCTTGCTGCCCTGACAGGCGTAAAGCCACCTGATGGTTTATACTCTGAATACCGCCTCGAGTTCTGGAGAAACCCTCTGAATTACAGGGGCTATAAAGTAATCAAAGACCGCATTATCCTTTTCGGGCTGCCACCTGATCAGGTATATAAGCTAACACATTCCGACAATCAACTGCTGCTTGTCGCCCCAAAAGCACAGTATCTCCTCAGGGAGTCTGCCGATTATCAATCATTAATACCAAGGAAATAACCATAGCCGATATGCCCTACAAATCTCAGAAGTTCTGGAAATTCGAGTCTGCCGGCAATGATTTTATTATGATCGACAACAGGAGCGGATTTTTCAAGCTGACACAGAAAGAGATTGAGAATATGTGCTGTCGTAAGTTTGGCATCGGGGCAGACGGAATGATACTGCTTGAAAGGCGCGACACTCTTGACTTCAGGATGCGCTACTTCAACAGCGATGGCATGGAGTCATCCTTTTGCGGGAACGGGGGCAGGGCAATATGCGGCCTTGCCAAGATCCTGCGCTTCCCTGGCAGAAGGTTTGACTTTGAAGCAGCCGACGGAATCCATTTTGCAACTGTGAAGCCTCTGTCCAATTTCCGATGGACAGTTATTTTGTCAATGAAAGATATTGAGGTTGATAACAGAAGTGTGATAAATTCTGGGTCACCTCATCATATGGTCTATACTGATGATATCGCCAATATGGATGTGATAACCCCGGGGCGGGAAATTCGCAACTCGCCAAAATTCGCTCCAGGCGGTTGCAACGTCAACTTTATGATGGCGATTGACGAAAAGCTATATGTGAGAACCTATGAAAGAGGTGTTGAGGATGAGACGCTCTCCTGTGGTACCGGCGTTACTGCCGCTGCTGTCTTCCATCATCTCGACGACCCTGACGGCCAGTACCGGACACTGATAAACACCCGTGGCGGATCCCTGGAGGTAAGTTTCAGAAAAACTGGTACTGCTTTTACAAACATCACGCTTGAAGGTGAAACAACACTGGTGTTCAAAGGCGAATACCTGATTGAAGAAACCTCACATTTATGATTGAAAACGATACCATAATATTAAGGGCACCGGAGATAGAGGATTTACCAGTCATTTACCGGTGGGAGAACGATTCTTCCGTTCAGACTGTAAGCCGCTGCAGTGTACCTGTTTCTGCTTTTGCCATCGAACAGTATATTCTTAGTGCCGTCCAGCAGGATCCACTGGTCGCCGGACAACTGCGGCTTATGGCAGTGACAAAAGCTGATGGAAAGGTGATTGGGCATCTCGACCTGTTTAACATCAGCGCCATCAACAGGAGAGCAGGCATCGGGATACTGATAGATGAGGCGCACAGAGGTAAAGGATATGCCTTTTCAATATTGTCAATGATAATAAAATGGTGTGGCTCTTCTCTGGGACTTCACCAGTTGTGGTGCACCATCAACACTAAAAATGAAGAGAGCATCAGGCTCTTCCAAAAAGCCGGATTCCGGCAGACAGGCATAAGAGAATCCTGGACCAGAAGAGAGGGCGAATGGCAGGACGAAGCATTTATGCAGCTCATCATGGAATGAAAGAAAAAACCATTATCTGTTTATGAGGAAAAGTGTCAGAAGATTATTGTGGATTGCTGTGCCGGTAATTGTAACAGGCCTGATCATTATTGCTGCAATGTGGTGGCTCATCTACTCTCCGAACATCAATCCTGAACCTGTAAAGAGCGGGTACTACATTTACGTTGCAGATCATTATACGATGGATGATGTTGTCTCTATGCTTAGGAGTGACACTGTGCTGCGGAGTGCGTGGAGTTTTCAAACACTATCGGATTACTCGGGCTCAGCAGCATTGCTCAAGCCGGGCAGATACAGAATTGAGCCTGGATTGAGCAACTACAGGCTGCTTCAGAAGCTTAGAAACGGCTTGCAGGAGCCTCTGAGGTTCACCTTTAACAACGTCAACTTCATTGAGGATTTCTGCGGTGCCGCAGGAAAAGTCTTCCAGTTCGACTCGCTGCAGATACTTGAGGTTGCCCGTGACAACGAGTTGCTCGACAGCCTGGATATAAAGCCAGAGATGCTTTTGGGCCATTTGCTCCCGAACACTTATGAAGTGTATTGGACGATAAGTCCCGAAGGGCTTATAATCAGAATGAAGCGGGAGTCTGACCGGTTCTGGAGTGGTGAACGCAATGCGATTCTGGAAAACAGAGGACTGAAAAAGGATGATGTGCTGATCATAGCTTCAATAATACAAAAGGAGACCAACCATATCGACGAGATGTCGCGGATGGCAGGTGTCTATATCAACAGGCTCAGGATGGGCATGAAACTGCAGGCTGACCCTACGGTGAAATATGCTATCGGCGACCTCACAATCCGAAGAATTCTTTACCGTCATCTCGATTACCCTTCGCCATATAATACCTACTATGTTTATGGGCTGCCACCCGGAGTCATCTGCGCCCCCAATCCATCCACTATCGATCAGGTACTGAATTATGAGGAGCATAACTACCTCTTCTTCTGTGCCAAACCGGGATACAACTCCAGACATACATTCTCTGTCACTAATCGGCAACACGAACGTAACCGTCAGATATACCATGCATGGCTGCGAAGTGAAGGTATCAGGTAACCTGTCAGAAAAAGCTATAACAGAAGAAGAGATTGCAAGAAAACCAAAAAAGTGCCGTTTGCTATCCTGTAAATTATTTAAAAGAGAAAAGATGAACATCAGAAATTACACATTAGCAGGAGTATTGATACTGATCCTTATGCTTATGATAACAGCTTGTGCCGACCGGGAAGAACAGTCGCGCGAACTTGTGAAGAAGGGAAAGAAGAAGCTTTCGATGGGACTGAACGACGAAGCAATGGAGTGCTTTGAAGAAGCGATCAGGAAAGATAAGAATAACTTTGAGGCCTGGCATCGCCGGGGTACTACAAAAATCTCTTATGCAAAGTATGAAGAGTCATTATCAGATTTTGACAAAGCGATAGAGCTGAAGCCTGACTTTGCTCCGGCGTATTACAACCGCGGTATGGCATGGTTTTATATGGGGGAACAGGATAAAGCATGTGAAGACTGGAAGATGGCAGAGGAGACCGGTTACCTGAATATCAGCGACAAGACACGCCACTGCCCTTAGCGTTTTGCAGCAACAACCTATAAGATTAAACATTGAACCTGATGTGGAGCAGATCTCCATCCTGGACGACATAGGATTTGCCTTCAACGTGAAACTTTCCTGCGTTCTTCACTGCCTGTTCTGAACCAAGTGATACGAAGTCTGAATACTTCATCACTTCAGCCCGTATGAACCCCCTTTCCAGATCGGAGTGGATGACGCCGGCGGCTTGCGGGGCTGTCATTCCCTCCCTGATTGTCCACGCCCTGATCTCTTTAGGGCCAACGGTGAAGAAAGTCCTGAGCTTAAGCAGGTCATAAGCCGCACGGATAAGTTTGTTTACTCCCGGTTCCACGAGGCCTGCATCTTCAAGAAAGGCCTCCCTGTCTGTGGCATCCTCCAGGTCAGCAATCTCCGCCTCCAGAGCGCCGGCTATAACAATAATTTCCACAGCCTCACCCTCCAGTGCTTCCCTGACCTTTGCAACATAATGATTCCCTGCTGTTGCCGAAGCCTCGTCAACATTGCAGACGTAAAGCACCGGCTTCATGCTCAGCAGTTGCATGTCCCTCACCCACTCTTTATCCTCCTCCTTTACCGGAGCAGTGCGTGCAGGCTTCAGCTCCTCAAGATGAGCTTTGTATTGGCTCAGCACATCCACCCCATGTTTTGCAACCTTGTCCCCTACCTTTGCCATCTTATCAAGCTTCAGCAGCTTTCTGTCAATAAGCTCAATGTCTTTTACCTGAAGCTCAAAGTCAACCAGCTCCATATCACGCACCGGGTCAACGGAGCCCTCCATGTGAGGAAGAGCCGGATCATCAAAGCAGCGCAAAACATGTATGATGGCATCGGTGTTCCGGATGTCTGCCAAAAACTTGTTGCCAACACCCTCACCTTTGTAAGCTCCTTTTGCCAACCCCGGTATGTCAACAATTTCTATTGTCGTGGGGATAATCTTTTCTGTTACCTGGTATTTTTCAAGCTCATACAACCGCTGATCCGGCACCTGTACCTGTCCAACGTTCGACTTTGATGAACTGAAGGCATAAGAGGATGTCTCGCCCTTAGTATTTGAAATGCAATTGAAGATGGTTGTCTTGCCGGTATTGGCCAACCCGACGATTCCGCACTGTAAACCCATTTCTGTCTTTTTGCCCGCAAAGGTAGTTTTTATATTTTTTTCTGCGCATTTCTGCGCTAATTTCAGCGGCTTTCAGCGGGAACCAAAAAAAAGTTCCCGCGGCAATGGGCCCTGGTTTTAAATGGCACGCAGATGACACTGATTTAACGGATTTAACGGATCAGTGTAAATCCGTTTTATCCGTAAAATCTGTGTGCTATTTTTTTTCATCCGGGTTTTATTTCTCGCAAAGCCGCGGAGCCGCAAAGCAGGTTTTGCTTCCTGCGGAATCCAGGACCATATCTGCTTATGTTAAAATAAGATAGCTGCAACGTAGTTTTACCAAAAACCCTTTTGGGCCTTGATTCCGCGGGAAACCAAATCTGTGTAAATCTGTGGAATTCCATCTAACAAATCTCTTTTGCAAAAAAAATCTGCGCATATCTGCGTGTATTTCTGCGGCTTTCTGCGGGAACCAAAAAAAAATCCCGCTGAAATACGCCGAAACTACGCTGAAATCGCTGAACTCATATTGTCACGGGGAAAGTATATTTCATAAGAGCTTGATTTGTTAGCTGTAATATTTTACCAAAAAAGTTTTTGGTCTTGGAATCTGTGGTTAAATAAAAGTTTTTCTGCAGTTTCAGCGAAATTTCTTCCTCGTCCGGGAATAGACGGGAAACAAAAATATTGCACTAATCCATTTACCCCGAATACCAGATAATTTTATTCACGGAAATCAACATTAAAAATGTGTGGATTGAGCTGCATGGTTGAAAGAAAAAAAATTTTATTTTTTTTGTTTGGAATTACAGAAATTAATTCTTATTATTGTTGGTTCAAAATCTAAAGCCCTTTGAAAACCCAAAACCAAAATTGCCTATGATAAATTCATACTCTCTCCTGATTTCTTACAACTTTAAAACCCAACAGTTTACATTCATCAAACCTGATGGTTTCAAAAATAACCATTGGGTAATGTTTTATCAGTTTGTATAAATAACAACTTCAATAAAAAAACAATTCACAACCAAATAACCAAACACAAATCAATTATGAAGACAAGATTTACTTATTCAATTGGAATGGCATGCATCTTAATGGTGTTACTATTATTTGCAGTACCTCCTGTGCATGCCCAGGTAGATGTGACCATCGGCACCGGGACATTACAAAACACAACAATGAGCTACCCTGCTCCTTATGGAAATTATTATTATGGGGCCCGGCATCAGTTTCTTTTACCTGCATCAGAGATTATTTCAGCTGGTGGGAGTGCAGGAACGATCCTTGCACTGGCTTTTGATGTCGCTACACCTGCATATGAACCACTAATAGGATTTCAGATAAAACTGGCAGCTACAACAGCAACAAATCTGACAAACTGGCATACAGGCCCTATTACAACAGTGTATTCTGTTGCCTCGTACACAGATGTTTCAGGCTGGAACACACATACCTTTTCATTTCCATTTGTTTGGGATGGAACGAGTAACCTGATTGTGGAAACCTGTTTTAATAATCCCGATTACGAAGTTAATGCTATCGTGAATCAATCCGCCACTACCTACGAGTCTTCTATTTGGTATTGCGCGGATGCTTCCGGCGTATGTACATCAACTTCGATTACCGGAACAGACTTTCAAAGGCCCAACATAAGGCTGACAATTGGAGGTGCTTTGACCTGCCCACCACCAACAAGCATTGTTGCAACCAATGTCACCTCTACATCCCTTGATCTTAACTGGAGTGAGAATGGCACAGCTACTGAGTGGCAGATCCAGGGCGGGCTTACAGGTTTTCCGTTAGGCTCAGGGTTGTTTGGAGTTACCCCCATCAAGCCTGTACCAATCACCGGGCTTGATCCCTCTACCACCTATGACTTTTACGTGCGTTCCATCTGCGGCCCTGGTGACACCTCATTGTGGGCAGGTCCCTACACTGTAACCACCTCGTTCCAGTGCCCTGCAAACGCCGTGTGCGCCACATATACTGCAGGAGATATTCCAACGGATTATCAAAGTCCATGGGTAGGGCCCTCGACCTGTCCCGGTCAGCTTTCTGTAGTAATCCCACCAGGTCAATGGATTACATCTCTTGATGTTAAATATGATATGACTGCCGCAAATGTAGCATATATGTCGGAACAAAGATCCAGACTGTTTTCACCCACAATCAATGCCGGGGAGGCCAATTACATCGCAGGGGTCGGTTCATCAGAAGGAACCTATTCATACAACCGTACCGGATTGACCTTTGCCAACCAGGCAACAGGAACTGTTTATTTCGACCTTGATGCAGGAAGGACATGGGGCAGCACAGCACCTAACGATGGTTGTGGCACCTATTACAATAAAGTGGATAACGGCACCTGGAGTGTAATTGCATATTACGGCCCTATACCTGCATGCCCTGCACCAAGCCTCTTATCCGCAACAAGCACTGCTGCCAACATTGTTGAGCTCAACTGGAATGAGCAGGGCTCTGCCACGCAGTGGCAGATAGAGTACGGTCCACTGGGTTTCACGCAGGGTGCCGGCACCAGTGTGGTTACATCAGTAAAACCTTATAATTTGTCAGGGTTAACTACGGGTATGATTTATGAGTACTATGTACGTTCAATCTGTTCTGCTGTTGACACTTCGTCATGGTCCGGGCCAAAATCATTTGCTCCGGCACTCAGCGGAACCTATACTATAGGCGTCGGTCCGCTCTATGACTTCCAGTCGTTCAATGAAGCCGTTAATTTCATGAATATCGCAGGTGTAATCGGAAGTGTTACATTTGAGGTAGCTACAGACACCTACACCGAACAGGTCACACTCGGACCCGTGCCGGGTGCCAGCGCCATAAACAATATTACTTTCACCTCAATGAGCGGCGACAGCACTGATGTCGTGCTGCAATATGCTGCCACATCTTCAACCGACAACTGGGTAGTTTTACTGGATAATGCCCAACACATCACCTTCAGTCATATGACGGTTAAGGCTACAGGTGCATCAAACGGCAGAGTATTCGAATATATGAATGATGCAAGCTATAACACAATAACCAATTGTGTTATTCAAACCGACGTAACAGCTACCGGATCAGCATTCGCAGGCATATACAGCACGTCTAACACACCCAGCAACTATGTTGATTTCAGCAATAACCACTTTATCGGAGGGTATTACAGTATCTATTGGTATGCTACTGCTGCAACGCAAAAGAAGAACTTCATCTTTGAAAACAATATTCTTGAACAATTTCACTACTATGGTGCTTATGTTTACCGTACTGACTCTTCCTTTATCAAAAATAACAGAGTCACCAACCGGACCACGTCAGGGATCACCTATGGAATATACCTTTATTATAATGAAGGATATAGTGAGATTTACAACAACATAGTGCATTTGCAGGGCACAGGTTCACAATATGGCATCACCAGTGGTTACAAGCTCAACACATCCACAGACTACCTTACCATAGCAAACAACTTTGTTACCCAGGAGGGAGCTACAGGTACGGTTTACGGTATTTATGCACTATCCACAAATTACGTTAATATTTACAACAATTCTGTAAATATAATGGGCGGTTCAGCAACTGCCGGGCGTGCTTTTTACCAAACAACAGGAAGTAACATAAATATAGTAAACAACAGTTTTGCCAACATCGGTGGTGGTTATGCTTATTACATCAACACACCTGCTGCTATTCTCAACAGCAATTACAACAACTATTTTAACCTTGCAAGTCCTCTTGCTTACTGGGGAAGTGCAGTAAATGATCTCACAGCACTTCAGACGGCAAACAGCATGGATGCCAACTCTGTTAATGCTGATCCTGTCTATTTGACCAACTATGACCTTCACTCCTCCTCATTGGCAATGTGGCAGACAGGTACACCACTGGCTGAGGTGCCTTTTGACATTGACGGTGAGCCACGTGACCCACTTACCCCCTGTATTGGTGCAGATGAGTTTGTACTGATGCCGAATGATGCAGGTGTGGAGGCAATGACATCTCCTGTCTTTGCATGTGCTGGTCTCAACGACATTTACATTTCCGTCAGAAACTACGGCATAGCACCTCTGAACAGTGTTGTTATCAACTGGAGTGTTAACGGTATGGTTCAGACTTCAACCAGTTATTCCACGACAATTCCGGTCGGCGATGCAGCAACAGTAAACATTGGTTCATTCAGTTTTGTCAATGGTGTATTATATGATCTGGTTTTCTGGACATCAAGCCCTAACGGGTCAGCAGACCAAAATACAGCCAATGACACACTTGTCATTGCCGGATTGCAGACTTCAATGAGCGGAACATACACTATTGGAGGCCCAGGAGCTGATTATACAAACTTTGAAGATGCTATTCTTGACCTTCAAACCCTGGGGGTTTGTGCACATGTCATCTTCAACGTTGACCCTGCAAACGGCCCATATACCGGGGGCTTCGAAATTGGAGTTATCCCCGGAACATCTGCTACCAACACCATAACTTTCAACGGTAATGGTAGCGAGATAAACGAAGGCACTCCCTCATATATCATCTCTCTTAACGCTGTCACGCATGTTACCTTTGACAACTTCAACATTATCAACACAGTGCCTACAGTCAACAAGTTCGGCATCCTGCTGAGAGGAGGTTCCCAGTATATCACAATCTCAAACAACTATATGGATGTAGGTACAGTCTCCACCGGAACTGCCAATTCAGGGATTGTGGCATCAAACTCCCTTACTTCCCCCACTACCGCAGGCAATAATGTCCAGTACCTTACCATTACCAACAATGAGATCGTAGGTGGGTATTATGGCATCTCTCTGTATGGCCAGACAAATTACCTGAACAATTATGGCCATGTGATCACTGACAATATCATCCGTGATTTCTATCTTTATGGCATAAGGATAAATGACGGCGACACCATCACCATAGCAAGAAACGACATCAACAGGGCAACCAGGGCAGGGATATCATCCTTTTATGGTATCTATACCTTAAGAGGCCGCAACATGAAAGTGTTGGATAACATGATTCACAGTTCAGGTGTCGGCTCATACACAGCTTATCCGATTTATCATTCAGGTTCGGAGAACTCGATTGGATACGAAACTGAGTACATCAACAATATCATTTACAACATACCAACAACCAGCACCCTCTATGGTATTTATATGCTGGGCACCAGGGATTACATGAACATTTATCACAATACTGTTGACCTGGACGTACTTGCAGGAACAAAAAGAGCAGTCTTCATGAGTACAGCACCCAACAACCACAACTTCAAAAACAACATCCTGAATATGCGCGGTGACGGAACTGGAACCAAATATCTGATCTACATCACCACCACTTCTGCCACATTCTCTTCTGACAATAATGTATTTAATCAGTCAGCCACAGGTGGAACAAACCATATAGGTTACTGGACTGCCAATCGCACCACACTGTTAGACTGGCAGACAAACTCATCACAGGATGCAAACTCGTCTGATACAGACCCGGTTCTTGCCAGTCCATTACTGGGCGACCTTACACCTCTGAATGCGGCAGTTGACAATATGGGCACACCGGTAGGGGTTATGACCGATATTTATGGCAACCCCCGTTCTGCAACCACCCCTGATGTAGGAGCAATTGAGTTTACGGGAATTGCTGGTGACCTTGCTCTTACAGACGTGAAAATTGTGAACGGTGAGTGCCTAAGTGCCAACGATACCATTTTCCTAACCATAAGCAACATTTTCGGAAGCACGGTTGACCTGAGTGTCAATCCTCTCACCGCTCACTGGTCTGTTGTTGGACCTGTAAATTCATCGGGCACAATTATTATGAATAGTGGTATGCTTACTACAGCTACCGATCTTACTTTCTGGTCAGCAAATGTTGACCTCTCTACCCCCGGAACGTACACTGTATCTGCTTTCATAGAGCCAAATGCAGTTAACCTCTCTGCTTTAAACGACAGCTTATGGGATTTCTTTATACTTGATATTATTGATCCATTCTATGTCGTTCCGAAATATATTGAGATTACAGACCTTGACAGCACAATCGTTGACCTAACTGCCCGGTCGAAATTTTTCCCTGGAGGAGCATTCTTTATTACTGAGATTTGCCAATACAACAGCACGGCTGCCACCGGTCATCCAACAGGAGGTTATCCATCCTGGTTGCCATCCGTTGACTTTATAGAAATTACGGGTGTGCCAAATTCTGATCTGGGCGGGTATACCTTAGAGCAATGGAGCACCAGTGCCCTCACAGACAACCACACATTTCCACCAGGAACTCTTCTGTCTCCAAATGGCACTGCCGTAATCCGTGTCGGTTCAGGCTCTGCCGGGAGTGACCCTGCCAACTTCTATTACGATGGAGTGGGTGTTTCGGCTTCCTGGTCATCGACTACACAGAGTGGGCGAATCCTCAAAGATCCTAATGGTGTAATCATTGATGCCGTAGGATATCCGGGATCAGCCGGTAATTACACTTTCCCTGCGGCCGCAGGTGTCACTGCTGCCGATTGGTCGGGCAATGTGCCAGCTGCCAATGGAACGGCCGGAATCAGGCTTATTGGTCCTTATACCAAAGATGCCACCAACTGGGTTGTTGCAAACGGTTCACCTCATGAGCACGATCCAAACACTCTGAACAGCGGAGTTACACCACCAACTCCAGGTGGCATTACAGGCTTCACCTGGACACACAATGGAGTGGTCACAAGCACATTGCCTGATACAACCGTTGGGCCTTTCACCGTAAATGGTATCTATGAATATATTGCCAGCTACGCCACTCCTTGCGGAATCCTTACTGATACAGCAAGAATTAATATCATGATACCTCCATACGATGCAGCCATCACTGAGATATTGCCAAATACCGAAGGTTGCGGCCTTGGACAGGAAGTTATTGCCGTGATGATTGCAAACCGTGGAGCAATGCCAATAAGCGGCAATATCACAGCATCTTACCTATTAGATGGAGGTACTGTTGTTACAGAAGCTGTTCCTAATGCTATTCCTTCAGGCGACACCATCACATTCACTTTTACAACCCTGGCTGACTTCAGTGTAACAGGTGTCGACTCCCTCTTCAAAATCACTGCTTGGGTGACACTGCTTGGCGACACTGTGCCGCTAAACGACACGGCCAGAAGCGAAGTGAACTCACTGCACATTCCTGACCCGCCAATAGTTGCTGACGTTGCAATACCCGCAGGCACTCAGGCCATATTGCATGCCACCAGCAACTACGATGTCAACTGGTATGAACTGGCAACTGATACTATTCCTCTCTTCACCGGGCTTTCATTCACCACCCCGGTACTGAATGATCTCACAACCTATTGGGTTGAGGCTGTATCAGGTGTTCAGACACCAGGCCAGCTTACCACTCATTTTAACGGAGGAACCAGTTGTGGCGGTGGCTTCATGATTGACGTAAAGGCTTTGTCAAGCAACATTGCAGTTGAAGCTTTTGACCTGTCATTTGCCGGTGCCGGTATTCAGACTGTTAATGTTTACTACAAACAGGGAACCTTTACAGGTTTCGGGTCAAATCAGGCAGCATGGACGCTTGAAGGCTCGTACAGTGTTAACGGAGTGACTGGCAATGTTCCGACATTCCTGGCTCTCGGCAACGGATTTGCAATTCCGGAAGGGGAAACGTATGGCATATACCTGGAATATAACAATGCATACACATCCGGTTCATACACTACATTCAGCAATGCTGATATTGAACTCTACACTGGGCTTGCACATTGCTCGGCGTTTGATGCATGTTGTGAACCCAGGATATGGAACGGCACCATCTATTATACAGCCGGTATACCTGGTTGTGAATCTCCAAAAGTACCTGTGATCATAAGCATGGAAGCTACAGCCACAGCCATCACTGCCGACCAGTCGATATGCCCGGGTGACCAGGTTCTTCTCGAAGTTGCACTGTCAGGCACTGCACCATACACGTTGATAGTTACTGACGGCACCAACATTGACACCATACCCAACATCCCCGGCCCTACATTTGCCATGCCGGTTGCTCCTACCACTACAACTACCTATTCCGTGCTGAACGTAATCAATGGTTATGGCTTTGTAAATACCAGCACTGCTGCTGTTACGATAACCGTTTATCCATTACTGACAGCAGATGCAGGAATGGATGTTGAAATGTGCCTTGGTGTGCCAACACAGCTTTCAGCAACAGGCGTTGCCGGCTCTGGGGTCTATACCACCTATCAGTGGACTCCAACCACAGGTTTGTCGGATGCAGGTATCCATAATCCGATGGCCAACCCGGCTGTAACAACTACTTATACCGTACATGTCACCGATGATAATGGCTGCCATGCAACTGATGATGTAGTTGTGACGGTACTGCCGCTGCCGGTTGTAAATGCCGGCCCGGATGACAATGTATGCTACGGCAGCAGCATTCAGCTCTCGGGCGCTGCAAGCGGTGGCTCAGGGGTCTATGTTACTTATGACTGGACTCCGGCGGCAGACCTATCTGATGCAACTATTCCGAACCCTGTTGCCTCTCCGATAACAACAACCACTTACTCCCTGACTGTAACTGATGACAAGGGGTGTGAAGGCACAGACAATGTTGTTGTAAGCGTACGTCCGTTGCCAATTGTCAATGCAGGCCCGGATCAGAGCACCTGCGCAGGTATGATTGTTTACCTGAATGCCACTGCTACCGGCGCCACGGCACCCTACTCATACGAATGGTCGCCAACAGCCACACTCAACAACGCTTTCATCCATAACCCGCAGGCAACACCACAGGTTAATACAACTTACACTGTAACGGTAACCGACTTTTACGGATGCCTTGGTTCTGATGAAGTGACAGTTTTTGCGACTGCACTTCCTGTAGCCAATGCCGGAGCAGATGTTGGTATATGTTCTGGCCACAGCACCCAGTTGCAGGCTTCAGGCGGCACCACCTACCAGTGGAGCCCGACATACGGCCTCAGTAACCCGAACATCTCCAACCCGGTTGCAAACCCGATTTTCACTACTACCTATACTGTTACTGTCTCCAGTATTTGCGGAGTCGCCACAGACGATGTAGTGGTTACAGTATACCCGATAACCCCGGTAGTGTTTATCGGACTGCCGACATCAACATGTGTAAACTCTGCGCCGATCACACTCACCGGAGCGCCGGCGGGTGGCACATTCTCAGGTGCAGGCATTACAGGTAACATCTTCGACCCTGCACTTGCAGGTGTTGGAGGGCCTTACCCGATCACATACACCTACGTAGATGCCAATAACTGCACACAGTCGGCTACTTACAACATAATGGTTTATGCTGCTCCTTTTGCACCGAACATAGGCTTCACACCGGCCAATGTATGCATCAACACAACGCCATTGCAGTTGGTAGGCGTGCCCTCAGGTGGTGTATTCTCTGGTCCCGGGGTAACAGGCAACACCTTTGACCCGGCAATTGCAGGTCTTGGCACCTTTACTATCACATACACCGTCACCAATGCACAAGGGTGCAGCAATTACCATCAGAGGATCATCACAGTGAATCCATTGCCAACAGTATCTTTCAGTGGCCTCAGCAGCATGCATTGCACCAATGAGCCACCGGTTCCGATCTTCGGAAATCCGTCAGGAGGCACCTTCACCGGCCCCGGTGCTGGAGCGGCTACTTTCAGCCCGTTCGTGGCAGGTCCCGGAACACACACTATTACCTACACCTACAATGATGCATTAGGTTGCAGCAACTTCCAATCACAGGTTGTGACTGTGAGTGCCCCCCCAACGGTATCTTTTGTCGGGTTACCAACTGAGTATTGTGTGAATGCCGGACACCTCACCCTGGTCGGCAACATGGGAGGCACAAACTTCAGTGGCTCCGGAGTAACAGGTAACCTGTTTGACCCGACAATACCAGGCCCGGGATACACTGCCATTACATACACCTACACTGATCCGGTGACAGGATGCACCAACTCTGTCAATGCTACCATCCTTGTCAGGCCTGCTACTGCCGTTGGCATTACAGGAAGCACAAATGCCTGTATCAACGGCCCATCAATAAATCTCAGCGGCAGCCCTGCCGGTGGTGTGTTGAGCGGCGCTGGAGTTACCGGCAACCAGTTCAACCCTGTTACCGCAGGCTTAGGTAATCATGTAGTAACATACACCTTCACAAACAGCTGGGGTTGTATCACCACTGCAACCCATACCGTAACTGTACATCCTCAGCCATCTGTTGCTATCAGTGGGCTAGCCACCAGCTACTGTATTCCGTCAACGCAGGTTACCATCCTTGGTGGTATCCCGACAGGCGGCACCTTCAGCGGCCCCGGCGTATCTGCAAACCTCTTCAACCCACAGATTGCAGGAACAGGAAGCAAGATCGTCACCTATACCTATACTGATCAGTACGGATGTACCAACAGTGCCTCTGCAACAACCATGGTGAACTCAACCCCGGCCTCCTTTACCGGACTCGCCTCTACCTACTGTCTAAACTCACCGGTTGCTACACTGGTTGGTTCAACGGTTGGAGCAACTACTGGAACCTTCACAGGCACAGGTGTCGTTGGAAACACCTTCGATCCTGCAGTTGCAGGTGTTGGCGGGCACACGATCACCTACACACTTACAGACCCGACAACAGGTTGTACAGGTGTCAGCTCACAAACAACCGTAGTTTACGCAACACCCAACGTTTTCATCCTGAACCTCCCTGCCAGCCAATGTGTTAACGGGCCGGTAATAACAGTGGCCACAAGTCCGGCTACCGGCGGCACACTCGCAGGACCAGGTATTGTTGGCAACACCTTTGATCCGGCTGTTGCTGGCACTGGCACCCACACTATCACTTACTCCTTTACCAACGCCAATAATTGCACTGTAACAGCAACTCAAACTGTTACCGTACATGGCCTCACTTCAGTAAGCTTCACCGGTCTTGATCCTACCTATTGTGACAACGATCCCTGGGTTAATCTTATCGGTAGTCCGGCAGGAGGACTCTTCAGCGGACCGGGAATTTATGTCGTCAACAGGTTCCACCCAGGAAACGCAGGTCCGGGAGTACACACAATCACCTACACCTACAAGGATGCCAATGGATGTACCAACGCGGCTACGCAGAATGTAGAAGTGTTCGCCAGCCCGTCAGTTGACCTTGGCCCACCTCAGGTGATCTGTATCAACCATCAGATAGTACTTGATGCCGGCACCGGATTCTCTTCATACCTCTGGTCAACAGGCGCTACAACACAAACTATCACTGTCGATGCTGCAACGCTCGGGTTAGGCTCTCGTACCATCATGGTTACGGTAACCAACGCCAACAACTGTAGCGCAAAAGGTAGTGTCGTAATTACCGTAATCCCTTGCACAGGAATTGAAGAGGCAGGAGACGAAAAACTCATCAAGGTATTCCCCAATCCTTCTGCAGGACAGTTCAACCTGCTGTTCAACAACTTCGACGGCAGCTTTGAAATGTCAATATTCACTGATGTCGGCCAGCTTATCAGAAAAGAGCAGGTTGAGATCAGAGATAACATTCAGTTCATCAAACAGGTCGATCTATCAACCCACCCAACCGGAATTTACTTCATCAGACTTATGAATGATGACATAAGCAAGGTTGTGAAGGTTATCATCAACTAGATGACCTGACTCTCTTAAAAAAAGGGCTGTGTGTCATGCACAGCCCTTTTTTTTGTTGAAATTATTTTGATAACTAACCTTTTGTGAATGCTGATTTTCCGTCATAAGGTTTATTTTTGCATGATAATGAAACATACAAAAGCATAAATCATGTCTGACATACAACATTTAGAGAGGCTGGCCACACAGTTACGCCGCGACATATTACGGATGGTTCACGGCGCAAAGTCGGGGCATCCCGGGGGCTCACTGGGTTGTGCCGACTTTATGATTGCCCTTTACTTTCATATTATGAAGCCAGACCCATCAGCCTTCAGCATGGAGGGTGAGAATGAGGATCTGTTCGTGCTGTCAAACGGGCATATCTCACCCTCCTGGTATGGCACTTTGGCGAGGTATGGCTATTTTCCTGTTGAGGAGCTCAAAAGCTTCCGGAAGCTTAACTCCAGGTTGCAGGGCCATCCTGCCACAAGCGACAATCTTCCCGGTATCAGAGTTGCCAGCGGGTCTCTTGGCCAGGGATTGTCTGTGGCAATCGGCATGGCTACAGGAAAGAAACTTATAAGGGACCCGAGACTCGTCTATAGCCTCCATGGCGACGGTGAGTTCCAGGAGGGGCAGATATGGGAAGCTGCAATGTATGCATCTGCAAAAGGTATCGATAACCTTATTGCTGTTGTGGATTTCAACAAAAAGCAGATAGATGGCTCCACAGATGATGTATTATCACTCGGTGACCTAAGAAAAAAAATGGAAGCCTTCGACTGGATAGTTATTGAATGTGACGGCAACAATATGACTGAACTCATCTCCACACTTGAGAGGGCAAAAGAGGCTACCGGAAAAGGCAGGCCGGTATGTGTGCTTATGCATACCGAGATGGGTTACGGCGTCGACTTTATGATGGGGACACACAAGTGGCACGGTGTGGCACCCAATGATGAGCAGCTTGCCGTTGCTCTTGCTCAGCTCGAAGAGACAATCGGGGATTACCCCGGATGATCATAAAATAAATTGATATGGATGCTGTTATCTCAAAGGATTGAACATCCCTACCATAAATACAGACCTATGATAAGAGTTGCGGCCTTTTCAATGCTGATCTTATTCAGTTTGTTGTTTTTGCCGGCATCAGGCCAGCAACACGTTAGACAGCAGCAGCCTGAGTCATTGAGCAGAATACTCTTTGTGTTTGATGCCTCCAACTCAATGTACGGCATCTGGCAAAGTGACCGCAAGATCAATATCGCCAAACGCCTGCTTACTGAACTTCTTGACAGCCTTGCAGGAACGCCAAATGTAGAGTTTGCTCTTCGCGTTTACGGGCATCAGAAAAACTTCCCTCCACAGGATTGCGACGACACAAAACTGGAGATCCCTTTCGGCCCTGCTAACATCGACAGGATAAAACGCAAGCTGAACACTATTGTCCCGAGAGGAACAACCCCCATTGCCAGGTCGCTTGAGGAGTGTGTGGATGACTTCCCGGCATGCGCCACTTGCAGGAATATCATAGTGTTGATAACCGACGGCATCGAAGAGTGCGGAGGTGACCCCTGTGCAGTATCTCGGCGCCTTCAACAGAAAGGAATAATCCTGAGGCCTTTCGTAATTGGTGTCGGTGCCGACTTCAGCGCCGACTTTGAATGTGTCGGGCAGTACTTTGATGCCACCAGCGAAAAGGCTTTCCGCACGGCACTGAGTGTGGTCATTGCTCAGGCCCTCAATGCCACCACCCTCCAGGTAAACCTTCTTGATACCTATGAAAAACCCACAGAGACAAATGTGAACATGACCTTCCATGACCACTATTCAGGCCATATCAAATACAACTTCATTCACACCCTTAACACCCGCGGAGTGCCGGACACACTTGTTATTGACCCTATGACCATTTATGATATTGTTGTCCACACAATTCCACCAGTGAGAAAAGACAGTGTCCGGCTCACACCCGGCAAACACACTACCGTTGGCATCGATGCTCCGCAGGGATTCCTCGCTCTGAAGGTGGGTGGTGCTGACCATCTTTACAGGGACCTATCCTGCATCGTAAGAAAACAGGGTACTACAAACACCTTGCATGTACAGAAATTCAAGGAGACAGAGAAGTATATTACCGGAAAATATCAGCTTGAGATACTTACGCTGCCCCGGATAATTGTCGATGATGTTGAAATCACCCAGAGCAAGACCACTGATGTCATCATACCTGTACCTGGTATCGCTGCCTTAACCTACCCAACAAAAGGGTTTGGCTCACTCTATGTAGACAACGGAAGGAGCCTCGAACTGATTTACAATATCAACAGCAATATTCTGCAGGAAACGCTGGTGCTGCAGCCAGGAACCTATCGTGTGGTCTTCAGGTCGAGGTTTGCAAACCGTTCGTTCCAGACTGTAGAGAAAACCTTCACCCTCAAATCGGGTGAGACACTCAGGCTTCCAATAACATTCTGACATGAATCAAGCCAACTGAAAATTCAAAATAACAAGAAATAATTACAAGAAGAGATGACAAAATTCACCATTTCCGGGAAAAGAGACACCCGCAGCGGCTTTGGAGATGCACTGCTGGAACTAGGATCAGATAATGAGCTGGTGGTAGCTTTATGCGCAGATCTCACTGGCTCACTCAAGATGGATGCTTTCAGAGACCACTTTCCAAAGCGATTTTACCAGGTTGGCATAGCAGAAGCCAACATGATTGGCATAGCGGCAGGCCTTGCAACCACGGGCATGATACCCTTTACCGGCACGTTTGCCAACTTTTCAACCGGCAGGGTTTACGACCAGATCAGGCAGTCGGTTGCATATTCAAAGAAGAATGTGAAGATATGCGCATCTCACGCAGGGATAACACTGGGCGAGGATGGTGCCACACACCAGATGATGGAGGATATAGGCATGATGAAGATGTTGCCGGGGATGACAGTTATAAACCCCTGCGATTACAACCAGACCTTTGCTGCCACCAAAGCTGTTGCTGAATGGCAGGGGCCTGTCTATCTCCGTTTCGGCCGTCCGGCAGTACCCAACTTCACTCCGGCAGGAGAGATTTTTGAGATTGGCAAGGCATTAAGCCTGCAGCCAGGTACAGATGTAACTATCTTTTGCACAGGCCATCTCGTATGGAAAGCACTGGAAGCACACCATATTCTGGCAGAAAAAGGTGTGTCGGCAGAAATAATAAATATCCATACGATTAAACCTTTGGACTTTGCAGCAGTCATAATGAGCGTAGCGAAGACGGGCTGCGCTGTAACTGCAGAGGAGCATATGAAGCACGGCGGCTTAGGTGACAGCATCTGTCAGTTACTGGCAGAGAGACGGCCCGCACCGGTGGAGTTTGTTGCCGTTGACGACAAATTCGGAGAAAGCGGCACCCCGGATGAGTTAATGGTGAAGTATGGTCTCACCGCCGAAAATATCGTTTCAGCTGCCCTCAGGGCAGTGCAACGAAAAGGTTGACCGAAGAATGATGGATGAATGAACAATCTCAGTGATCGTGCATTATTTGACCTGATCAGTAATGAATCAACCAGGCGTGAAGGATTTACCCTGCTCGTCAGGCAGTACCAGCAACGCCTCTACTGGTTGATCCGGCGATTGGTTATCAGTCATGATGATGCCGACGACGTGCTGCAGAATACCTTCATCAGAATATGGAAAGGCTTGCCGGAATTCAGGGGCGAATCAAAGATCTACTCCTGGCTATACAGAATTGCCTATAACGAAGCTGTTTCATTCCTCCGCAACAAAAGAAAAGACCTTGCCCTTTCGGCAGATGCCTTTGCCAACTTCATGACGAATCAGCTTTGTGACGACCCGAACATGAACTGCAGCGAGGTTGAAGAGAAGTTACAGCAGGCACTCCTGCATCTGCCCGAAAAACAACGCATGGTCTTCAGCCTGAGGTATTATGACGAGATGCCTTATGAGGAGATGTCCGACATTCTCGATACTTCCGTAGGAGCTCTCAAATCATCATACCACCTGGCTATGAAAAAAATTGAACATTTTTTACTCAATGATTAAACCTTTCACCATTTATTCTATCTAACAAACAGTCGGAATAATACCAATGAACACAGAAAACAGCAACCGGAATCATACAGATGACATTCCTGAAGTGATCAGAATAGCAGGAAAGGGCAATCCTTTTGTTGTCCCTGAGGGCTATTTCGAAACTCTTCCGGAGCGCATACTTTCCGTTATTGACGAGTTGCCGGCAGAACCAAAGAAGGGTAAGCTGGCATACATCTTCAGTAGCCGTGTGCGCGCCATTGCAGCATCTGTTGCAATATTGCTTTTTGCCGGCTTCGCCTACGCGCTGATAACCGAGGTTATCATTCCGGCAATCAGGCCTGACACCACTCCACTGGCAGAAAAGATCACTGAGGTAACAGGAAAAGTTACTGACGAAGAGAGTACTGCTGCCGATACTGCTCCCGACACCTCTCCTGATAATGGTATTGCAACTCCTTCAAAATACGAGTTGTTCCCATCGGTGATCTATGTAGAAAGAGGCGAGAGCATACCACTGGCAGGAAGAGATAGCGACGCGCAAAAAGAGAATGGCGCCTCAGGAATATTTCAATCGGGCATTATCACCACCAGCCCGTTTGTTCCTGACAGAACTGTCGGGGCGGCTTATCCTGCCACACCATCCGCTCAAGGGAAATATGGCTCATTATCAGATACAACCGTTTGCCGTGGCACAATACTGACATACAGAACCGGCCATGACCTCTCAACATCTGACCTGAGATGGTCTGTCAATGGTGAGCAAAGCAATACATACAACACCAGCTCCTTCACACTTAACACTGCAAACCTGTCATACGGAACTCATCAGCTAAGCCTTGTTGTTCAGGATGCAAAAACGAAAAATATCATCTCAGTCACCAATGCTTCGGTTACCGTAGTGGAAACACCATACATAAGAGCAGAGAGGAACATCTGCGCTTACGACAAAACCGTCTTGAAGGCGGGCAACAGAAATCCGCACTGGGAGTATCAGTGGTCAACAGGGGAAAAAGAGCCAGAGATATCGGTGATCACAAGCGGGAAATACTGGGTCAGCATTCGTGTCAGAGGTGGCAATTGCCTGGTAACCGACACTTTTGAGGTGACAATTATGCCAAGGCCGAATCTTAACCTGGGTGCCGACAGGACTGTATGCAACGGCGACCGAATAAAGTTCACCATAAACAACCCAACAGGCCAATACGACATCAGGTGGATGCCGGGTGATGTAAGATCATCAGAATACATCTTCCGTGAAGATCAGCCCGGCATATACAGAATCAGGGCAGAACTCACGGCTTGCCAGACCATCAGCGATGAGGTTGTTATCAGGGTTACGGACTGCAGGATTGAGATACCAAATGTCTTTACCCCAAATGCAGACGGCATCAATGACATCTTCGTGATCAAGGGCCTTGAGCGATACACCGGGTCACGGCTGGTTGTGACAGACCGTAACGGCCAGACCGTTTATGAAAGCAATGACTACCGTAACGACTGGGACGGCAACGGGTTTCCGAACGGAACCTACTTCTACATCCTCTATCCGGGAGGCAGCCAGGAGGCAGCCAGGAGAGGCAGTGTGATGATACTGAGATAAATCTACGTTACAGATCCCGGCTTTTCATATTCAACAGTATTTATTACTGATCTGATATCAGGTTAATTTGTAATTTCACCGCGGAAAATTTTGCCCGTACCGGAAACAGAACTGTGATGGATATTGCGCCTGTTGTTGATTACCTTTCAAGAAATTACATTGAGCTTCTGGGATTTTTATTCGGGATCATCTATGTCATTTTGGCTATAAAGGAGAATGCCTGGTGCTGGGTGGCAGGCATAGTGAATGTGACAATGTATATCATTGTGTTTTTCGATAGCAGGCTTTACGGGATGATGTCATTGCAGGTGATATACCTGGTGATGAGCATCTATGGGCTGGTACTCTGGATGGGCTGGTTCAGAAAGGGCAGAGCAAAGCCAAAGCCGGCAATCAGGAGGGTGAGAAAAACAGAGTCATGGATTATTTTTTCTTTCATAGCAGGGGCTACACTGCTCATTGGGATCATGCTTGCAGGAACTGATAACCAGATACCTTACTGGGACGGCCTTATCACCTCTTTCGGGCTGGCAGCAACCTGGATGACTGCCAGAAAGATACTTGACAACTGGCTTGTCTGGATTGTCAATGACGTAACCTGTGTAATAATTTATGCTTTTATCGGACTGTACCTGACGATGGCATTCTACCTTCTGCTGGCCATCATGGCGGTTGTGGGTTACAGGGAGTGGAAAAGAAGCATGTTAAAGGAAGAAGCATGATAAAGATAGCAGTAACCGGCCCGGAGTCAACCGGGAAGTCGATGCTTAGCGAGGCACTTGCCAGGGAGCTGAAGGGTTTGCTTGTGCCCGAATTTGCAAGAGAGTATCTGGAAAAGATGCCACTCCCCTACTCACGAGAGGATGTAATTGCTATTGCACACGCCCAGCATGAAAATATTCAGAAAGCTCTGAAAGAAAATCATCCTGCAGTTATTTCCGATACCGAGCTGCTGGTGATAAGCGTCTGGCTGAATCATAAATATGGCAATTCTGACTTATGGGTTGAAGAGCAGATAAAACAACAGCAATTCGACATATACCTATTATGCGATGTTGACCTCCCATGGCAGGAGGATCCGTTGCGTGAACACCCGCACCTCAGGGAGCATTTCCTCAACATCTATAAAAGCAGGCTGGATGAGTTGGGGTTTCATTACCACGTTGTTTCCGGTACCGGCACCACAAGAGTTCAAAACGCACTGGATGCAATAAGAGGAATTTGTAAATAGGATGTTGGTTCTTCAGCATTTTGAATGTATAATTTAGCATTAATAAATATAACCCACATCGTGGGTTTACCAATTAGAAATGTTTCTCCTTGCATCTTTTACAAAAGATTTTTAATTTTTTTCAATGATAACTCAAATAAAAGCAAAAAGAGCCATAATTTTGATGAGGCAAACAAACCAACACTCTCATCATTATGAATAAAAAAACACTCTTCCTGATTATTCTTCTCCTGAACGGATGGTTTCTTCAGGCACAGATCACCATCACCTCCGCCGACATGCCAGATATCGGCGACACGCTACGTTACAGTCAGGCCTCTCCCACCTCAGTAATTGGGTATAACTTTACCACTACCGGAGCCAACCACACGTGGGACTTCAGCAACCTCAACCATGTAAGCCAGAGCGTTGACACCTTCGTAAGCGTGCTGTCTACGCCAATCTTCTATTATCCATCATTCCTCACCAATGCTTCTATTGCCAGGAAGGGAGAATCATTCGGCGCAATGGGATTCAACCTGACAAATGTATATGAGTTTTACAAGGAGACGAACACCTACTTTTCGCAGGTGGGCTTTGCGGCGCAGCTTAACGGGGTTCCACTGCCAACTCTCTTCAGTTCTCCTGATTACATCTACCGCTTCCCATTGAATTACGGAAATACCGATTCATGCTCGTTTGGATATAATTTCACTATACCGGGCCTGATAACCTACAAAAATCAGTCGAAACGTGTGAATGTTGTTGACGGCTGGGGAACGCTCACAACACCTTTTGGCACGTTTCAGGCTGTCAGGGTTAAGTCAACAATAACATCCAGAGACAGCATTGCCTCTGACTCCCTGCCGTTTCCTGTTCCGCCCATTACTACGACCACTATTGAGTACAAATGGCTGGCAAACGGTTACCGTGCCCCTCTGCTAACTGCCACAGCGGGTGGTATGGGAATGACGACCGTCACCTATATGGACAGTTACAAACCGACATCAGGAGCCGAAGAACCCGCATTATCAAAATCCGGTGACAGATTAAATATTGATATACATCCGAATCCGGTAGGGTCAACTCTGAATTTTATCACCGGAGTTTCTGATAATGGCCTGCAGGTTCACCTCAGGGTTTTTGATGGTACGGGAAGAGTTGTGACTAATCATAAAATATCTTCAACCAGCACCTCTCTTGATGTATCGGAGCTGAAGGCAGGTGTTTACTACCTTCATCTGACCACAGGTGAAGGCAGATCAGGTGTGGCAAGGTTCATCAGGCTTTAGAGCCTGGCTATCACCTCCACCAGCAGGTTTGTCACCTTAGAGACATTCTCTTTGAACACCTTCAGCACCTCTTCCCAGCTGACAGGTGCCTCATCGGTTTTCCAGCAATCGTAATCAGTACTCATCGCAATTGCAGCGTAAGGCACCCTGGCCTCGTTGGCGAGGATGGCTTCCGGGGCAGTAGTCATATTTATCACATCAGCACCCCACAGGCGGAACATCAGTGATTCGGCTCTGCTGCTGAACCTGGGCCCTTCGATAGTCACAACCGTTCCGGTAGGATGAAAGGTAAGACCCATTGTGGTTGCGCAGCCTACTATTGTCTCACGTATGCCTGTGTCGAAGGGATCAGACATCGGTGTATGCTTCAGGTCGCCACCCGAGAACTCTTCGTAGAACGATGCAACCCGGTGCCTTGTAAAGTCGATAAACTGATCAAGTATCACCAGATGCCCCCTGCCGATCTCCTCACGAAGGCTGCCACATGCCGTAACCGCAACGATGGCATCACAACCATACTCCTTTAAAGCCATGATGTTTGCCCTGTTGTTTATCTGTGTAGGCGGGAAAGTGTGTTCTCTGCCGTGACGGCTCAATATAGCAACCTCTTTACCGACAATCTTTCCGGTAAGCAGCGGCGACGATGGCTCTCCATAACGTGTTGAAATCCACACATCCTTTGCATCCTCAAACAGGCTCAGCTTCTCAAGCCCCGTACCTCCTATGACCCCTATCTTTTGCATAGTTTTTCACTTGTTGAAATTTGCTGCAAGATAGTTAAAAGAGTCGAGAGTCAAGAGGCGAGAGGCGAGAGGCGAGACTCCCCGACTCCCCAACTCCCCCTTATGTGAAATAATCGTGCTATTTTTGCAGAGAGCATTTTTCGGAAATCCGGAAATCAAAACAGAAAAGAGCAGAATGAAATACAAGGTTGGTGACAAGGTAAAGTTTTTGAACAGTACAGGTGGCGGCATTATAAGTCGCATTATTGACAAGAGCCTGGTTCATGTTGAGATCGAAGATGGTTTTGAGGTTCCGGTGATGGTTTCAGACATTATACATACCGGCACCGTAGCCGATCCATCAGAGAACCTATTCCGCGAGGCCGGGCCAGCTGATGAGCGACCATCCGGTATCCACACTGAGGCAAATTCTGTGAGGGGTAGCATACAGCAGGGTATTATCCCGGGCACCTTTCCCGGTAAAAGTATGGAGGAGGGGCTCTACCTTGCTTTCCGTCCGATGGATCAACGGATACTTACCTCCGGCGACCTGGAGGTGGTGGCAATAAACTTTACCGGGTATCCTTTGCTGATTCAGCTTTATCTGAAAGATGGGGAGCATTTCGTTTTCAACAGGCAGTTGAACATACCTGCAATGAGGTCGGAGCTTCTGGTGCAGATACCCAGGGGTGACCTTGACACTTGGCTGCGGGGTGCTGTACAGTTTATGGTTCAGCCAAAGAGAGCGGAGGCACTTCTCCTTCCGTCACATACAGGGTTCCACTTCAAAGGTTCACGTTTTTACCGTGCCGACTCCTACGAGAACACCTCACTGGATTCTGTCAAGATTATCTCATTCCTGCTAAAGGCAGCCACAGCGTTGGCTCAGTCTGGTCAAAAGGCAGAGAAGAGCACTCCTGAGAAACCGGCAGAGAAGCCTCAGCAAAAAGTGCATGAACCCTTTATCAAGCGTCATCTTACACCCGATAGCAATGCAGAGGTTGACCTGCACATCCACGAGATTATCAGCGATCACAGAAGCCTTAACCCGATGGAGGCACTGTCGCTGCAGATGGGCTATTTCAGAAAAGCACTCGAGAGTGCGATAAGTGAGAGAATACCGCACCTGATCGTCATCCACGGGGTGGGTGGTGGTATCCTGAAGGCAGAGATACTGAAAGAGGTGGAGGAGCTTGAGTTCGCACATGCTTTCGATGCTCCGATACAGAAATATGGTGTCGGAGCCACTGTCATTGAGTTCTTTCACACCAAAAACAGATAGATTCAGATTGTCAATCAATATAAACAGAATAGATGATGAGAACAATGATTCACCTTATGCTGATTGTTTTGCTTGCCTCAGCAGCGATGCACACACCAGCACAGACCACACTACCTAATGGAGATTTTGAGCAATGGACGGGTAACAAACCTGATGGGTGGGATGCATCAAACTTCAACTTCGGAATTGCCAATGTGGTAACGGTTTTCCGTGACACAATGCTGCCTATGAACGGTAGCAGCAATGTGCTTCTGGAGACAAAGACAGTAAACCTTGGCCTTGGCCAGCCTACCATTCCGGGGTTGATCACTGTCGGAACGCTCATTATAGATTTTGCAAGCGGCACAGGGGAAGTTATCGGAGGCATCCCTTTCACCGGCAGGCCACTGGCACTGAAGGGCTATATCAATGCTGAACCTGCTGTTGGCGACAGCGCCATGATCGCCATCGGCTTTTCAGTGTGGGATGGCACCAAACGTGACACTATCGGTGCAGCCCTGGCCTGGTTTGGCACTCCTCATCAGGAGTGGGTAGCGCTCGAGGTGCCGATAGACTTTTACGACACACGAGCGCCTGATTCCATGAACATCATTATCTCTTCATCTGCAGTAGCGAACCAGATTGTTGTCAATGGAAGCAAGCTAAGAGTTGATAATATCTCTTTCGATTACGGTGGCATTTCCGTTGAGCAGCACTTCTCCGGGGGAACATTCAGTCTGTGGGCTGATGGAGGGAAGAACCTCTTCTATCGCCTTACCGGTGACGAGAAGCCGGCACACATTGAGGTCTATTCAATCAATGGTGCGCTGGTGAAGAGAGTTGTCCACACCGGCACTAAGGGTGCGGGGAGTTTCAGCCTCTCCGGAGCTGACACCGGTATTTACATTATACGTCTGACGACTGACAGCGGACGGCACTACAGCAGGAAGGTATTTGTTAAGTGAACCTGTCAATAAATTTTGTACCTTTACACTGGTCTGTCGTGATCTGTCGCTGCCGGCGTATGCTGGTGGAGGAAAGTCGGGACAACAGAGAGCACCATGCTTCCTAACGGGAAGGTGTCTCTGGCAACAGGGGCAACAGCGAGTGCCACAGAAAACAACCGCCACGCCTTCGGGCGGGGTAAGGGTGAAAACGTGAGGTAAGAGCTCACGCTGTGTGGTGGTGACATCACACGGGGGTAAACCTCATGGGTTGCAAGGCCATGTAAACCGGGGCCACCCGAGCGGTTCGCCGCAAGGGTGTAAGGATTGCTCGTCCGATCCCGGAGGGTGGGCCGCACAGAGGCACGGAGTGATCCGTGACCCAAGATAAATGACAGAGCCTTCGTTGAAAAACAAAGGAACAGAATCCTGCTTACAGCGACAGACTGCCGGGCTCGTCCCGGCTTTTTTTTGCATTGTTAAAAATCCATTGTTGATAAGTCAAACAACCCGACCTTCTGATCTAATACAATCATCACTAATTTTATCCGTTTCTGAATAATCATTGAAGCATGCATGTGATTTAAAGATCCTCAATCCTACACGATTGTATATCAATATAAAAAAACAAAATAGCTCAATATGAAAAGCAGATTATTGCTCACATTCACAGCACTTATCATAGGTATCTGCACAGTCACCTCACAGCGAACTCTTTTTTACGATGACCCGGGTTACACCTTCAGCCTGGCAATGGAACTTTTCGAGAAAGAGAAGTATAATGCTGCCAAGGAGCTCTTTGTCAAAGTGATGGAAGAGATCGGGGATGAGGAGTCGCTTATGCGTGCTGATGCTGCCTATTATGCCGCTGTAGCAGCGACAGAGTTAAGGCATCCTGACGGGCAGACCAGGCTCATAAATTTTTCAGAAAACTATCCTGGGCATGCGAGAGTACACGTGGCGTATTATCATCTGGGCAAGCTATATTATGAACGAAGGTCATACCGCAGAGCTGCCGAGGCTTTCGGTAACGTACAGGTAGCGGAGCTCACCCGCAGGCAACAGGAGGAGTTCTATTTCGCTGCCGGTTACAGTTGGTTTGAAACCGGCGACCATGCAAAAGCAAAAGCTGCATTCAGGATTTTGAAAGACCGCGAAAGCCGTTTCCAGGCTTATGCTATCTACTACTATGCCCATGTATGCTACCTGGATGGAGACTTTGATGAAGCACTGAAGCATTTTGAGCTTATCAAAGACCATCGTGATTTCAGGCCGCTGATACCATACTATTTTGCACAGATCCTTTATCAACAGAAGAGGTATGATGAGATGGCAGGGATAATCACTCCTCTCATTGATCAAAAAACCACGAAGCGCATTGGCACCATCACCCGTCTTATAGGTGATGCCTATTACAAGCTCAACATGTATGAGGAGGCGCTGGGCTATATGGAGATCTATCTCAACGAAGCGGGTGGTAACATCAACAGAATTGATGCGTATCAGATTGCCTATGTGTTTTACCGTACCGGGGATTACCGAAGTGCTATCGATCTTTTTCAGAAGGCAACAGGTCCGGCAGACTCGCTGGCACAGAATGCATACTACCACCTTGCCGACTGTTACATCCAGACCGGCGACAGGCGATTTGCCATGAATGCTTTCCTGGAAGCATACAAGCTTGGCATTGACTCTGAGGTGACCGAAGATGCCCTGTACAACTATGCTAAACTATCATACGAACTGGCTTTTAACCCATACAACCAGGCAATAAAAGCCTTTGAACAGTTCCTTGGTGATTATCCCAACAGCCCGAATGCGGACAATGCACAGGTTCTTCTTGTAAACCTTTATATCTCCACAAAGAACTACCGTAGTGCTCTCGCATCAATCGAGAAGGTGAAAAACCAGAACGACAACCTTCGTGCTGCCTACCAGAAGGTTGCCTTCGTCAGGGGTCTGGAGCTCTTCAACGACAACAACTTCACCGAGGCGCTTGAGGTATTCAAAAAATCCCTTGAGTTCAACCTTGACAGAAGGATTCATGCACTAACCTACTACTGGATGGGGGAAGCATACTACCGTTTGCAGAGGTGGGAGGAGGCGAGGGATCACTACAACAAATTTCAGGTGTCGCCAGGCGCTTTCGACCTGCCGGAGTTCAACATGGCAAACTACAACATCGGATACACCTGGTTCAAGCAGCAGGAGTACGATCCTGCTCTGATAGCTTTCAGGAAGTTCCTTCTGAAGCCCGACAATGAACGGCCGGATATTGTGCAGGATGCCACCATCAGGGCAGCCGACTGCTACTTCATGAAGAAGGATTACACCAACGCCACGGCATTCTACCGGAAGGCAGCAGAAATGAAGGGGATAAACAGTGATTACGCCATGTATCAAAACGCTCTGGCCCTTGGAGCCATGGGGCGGTTCCAGGGCAAGGCCGAACTCCTCGAGAGCTTCGTTAAGAGCTTCCCTGCATCCGAATACCGCGATGATGCCCTCTTTGAGCTGGGCAACACTTACCTTATCATGGAACAGGAGGCGAAAGCCCTTAGCACCTTCAACAAACTTCTCGCAGATTTTCCCAAAGGGCGTTATGAAAGATCAGCTTTGCTTACAACTGGGCTCATCTATTTCCGTACCGGCAGGGAGGATCTGGCACTGAAGAATTTCGACAAGGTAGTAAAGGAGTACCGGGGAACACCGGAGTCGAAAGAAGCTTTGCTGAACATCCGCGACATATACACTATCACCGACAGGGTTGATGAGTATTACACCTATGTGAAAGGTACGCAATTCACGGTTACAGATGCAGAGAAAGATTCTCTTGCATATATCCCTGCTGAAAATCATTACCTGGAAGGAAACTGTGACAAGGCACTGCCCGGCTTTACAAACTATATCAAGCAGTTCCCTGATGGCGTGTTTATCATTGATGCAAATTATTACAAAGCAGAGTGCGAGCTGTTGGCAAAGAATTTTGCGGCTGCACTGGAAGGGTATAACTTCGTCACCAGCCAGCACCGTACGAAGTTCACTGAGGCCGCCCTTCTGCGCGCTGCAGAGATACACATCATGAACGAAAACTGCCATGGGGCACTGGAAAACTTCATAAGGCTTGAACAGAATGCTGACAACAGACTTTATATGCAGCAGGGCCGGACAGGACAGATGAGGTGCTATGCAAAGATCCGCAACCACACAAAAGCATACGAGGTCGCTGCCAGAATAATCAGAGAGAAGCAGCACCAGGAAGAGATAATCACAGAGGCTTACCTTATCCTTGCAAAATCTGCTTTTGCCCTCGACAGCATCATTGTGGCCCAGACCTATTTCGAAACTGTGATAAGAAGGACCAGAAACGAGATGGCTGCAGAGGCAAAATACAACCTGGCACTCATACAGTTCAATATGCATAACTATGATGTCGCTGAGAAAGAGATTTTCGAACTTATAAACGACATGCCAACTTATGACTACTGGATTGCCAGGGCCTTCATCCTGCTGGCGGATGTATATGTAAAAACCGACAACATTTTCCAGGCTAAGCATACACTGCAAAGTATCATCGACAACTACGAGGGCGAAGATCTGGTGATAGAAGCAAGAATGAAACTGAGGAATATTATCGAGATTGAGAGGATGCAGGAGATAAGGAAGGCTGAGGAAGAGATTGAGATCAGGATGAATGCTCCTGATCCAATGGAAGAAGGACTATGAAAGGCAAAAGGCAAAAGGCAAAAGGCAAAAGGCAAAAAACAAAAAGTCATACAATGAAAAGGCACTTATTATTATTCACAATGCTGGTTCTTGCGGGCGGATATCTGTTCGGGCAGATTGTTGATGGTCATCATGAGGAGGTGAGGGTAGTGAAGAGTTACAATCCGATGATTGATGATGCTTTCAAGATCAACATCAATCCTGTGATAACTGACACCGCTATCTCGCGAGAGCCTCTGCAGTACGAGATCACACCCATGAAGTTGAGTACGGATATCGAGATAGCGCCGATCAGGGCGGCACGTATGACAGGCATGCCACAGAGCGAGTTATACCGGCTCTTTCTAAAGGGTGGTTTCGGAAATTACACCACACCCTATTTCGAGGTGTTTTACAACAGCCTCCGTTCCCGCCGCAGCAGCTACGGACTACACTACAAGCATCTCTCTTCGCATGGCAAACTGGATGAATATGCTTTCCCGGGTTACAGTGAAAACACCTTTGACCTTAACGCTTCTCTCTTTGGGCAAAGCCATATCTTCAGCTTTAACGGAGCATACGACAGAGATGTGGTACATTTTTACGGCAGACCTGACACCCTTGTCAACGACACCCTCGATAATAAGAGCATCAGGCAAAGGTTCCACAGCGTGAGTGTTGATGCTGCAATGAGAAGCAACTACTTCGGCAACGACCGCCTTAACCACGGGGTAGGCCTTGACTACCGCATGATCAACGACCTCTATAACACTGCAGAACATAACATTAAGTTCGACGGATATCTCAACAAAGCTGTAACGTGGTTCTCCTTCAGCAGATATCAGACTATAGGACTGGATGTTGCAACAGACATCTTTAACACCAGGATGGCACAGGACACTACTGAGAACGTCTTCAACCAGGCGTTGGTGAAGCTTAACCCATACATGGAATCAAAGATCAAGGATATGGACGTCAGGGTTGGCGGCACCTTCGGATATGAGAGCGAGAACAACGGAACACTACGCTTCTATCCTGACATTCACCTGAAGATATCTCTCAGTGAGCATAAGTTCATCCTTATTGGTGGCCTCGACGGGAATATGGAGCGTAGCAGCTTTGCCCTTATGGCAAATGAGAACCCTTTCATCATCAGTGATCCCGAAATGCGCAACACCATCACGAAGATCCGGGTTTACGGAGGCTTGCGTACTGCTATCGGCGCAAGGATGAACTTCACAGCCAGGGTCTCGTCAGAGTCTGTATCAAACTATGCAATGTTTTATGCAGATACTGCACTGACTTTCAGGAACCGTTTCGGTGTGATCTATGATGATGGCACCATCCTGTCACTAAAGGCAGAACTCACATATCAGGCAGCAGAAAAGATCAAGATTGGAGGCCGGCTGCTTTATCAGGACTTCAACATGAATACTGAGGGATATGCCTGGCACAAGCCCGCCTTCACTTCAGGCATTGACATACGATACAACCTTGAAGACAAGATCATAGCCTATGCCGGCATAAACTACCTGGCCGACATTAAAGTCAAGACTTTAGAAGAGGGCAAGATGGTAACCGGCAGTCTGAAAAACATCCTTGACATAAACTTCGGTGCAGAGTACCGCTACTCGAAGCTGCTGTCTGGGTTTTTACGCCTCAACAACCTTGCTGCGTCGAAGTATTACCGCTGGCAGCACTATCCTGCTCACCGGTTTAACATGATGATTGGTGTAACCTACGCACTCTAGTAAATTGTCAGGATGAAGCCGGTCATCGACTACTCTCTCTTAAGAACCTCTATCTGATTTCTGAGGACTTCTGCTTTTGCCAGGGCATCATTTTTCTTCTTCTGTTCATTGGCAATCACTTTTTCCGGCGCGCTGCCCATAAACTTTTCATTCGAGAGTTTTGCGTCAACAGATTTCAGGAAGCCAAGGGTATAGTCCAGCTCCTTCTGCAACTTTGCCATCTCCTCATCCTTATCGACATTTTCGCCAACGGGGAAAGCACACTCCAGCGACCCTACAACCATGGAGATCATACCCTCTGGTTTCGTTTTAACATCATGAAGTTGTGAAAGGTTCCCCAGCTTAACGATAACAGGAGCGAAGGTGCTGTTCATATCACCAACTATGTAAAGTTCAAGCTGCTCCTTGTTAGGAATGCTCTTCTCCCGACGATAGTTGCGGATAGCCATTACCACATCCGCGGCTACCTCAAACTCTTTAAGCATCTTCCTGTTCACAGCATCTTTCTCAGGCATGGGGCTGACGATAATATCATCGCCATCCTCTCTCTCATCAAGCAGATGCCAGATCTCTTCAGAGATGAATGGCATGAAAGGGTGCAGAAGCTTCATCAGGGACTCAAAGAAGCGGACAGTAGATTCCAGAGTCTTACTGTCTATTGGTTGCTGATATGCGGGTTTTACCATCTCAAGGTACCACGAACAGAAGTCGTCCCAGATGAGCTTATAGAGAGTCATGAGGGCTTCCGAGAGGCGGTACCTGCTGTACATCTCCTCCATGGAGGCGATGGTGCTGTTGAGTTTGGCTTCGAACCATTTCACAGCTACTGCTGCGGAGTCGGGCTGAGGGATATCCCCATCGGGAGTCCATCCTTTAGCGAGTCTCAGAGCATTCCACACTTTGTTACAGAAGTTTCTTCCCTGCTCACAGAGCCCCTCGTCAAACGGGAGGTCGTTACCTGCCGGAGAGGTGAACAGCATGCCGGCACGTACACCATCGGCACCATACTTCTGCATCAGCTCTATCGGATCAGGTGAGTTGCCCAACTGCTTCGACATCTTTCTGCCAAGCTTGTCGCGTACAATACCGGTAAGGTAAACATTCCTGAACGGGATATCATCCTTGTAGATATACCCTGACATTATCATCCTGGCCACCCAGAAGAAGAGTATCTCCGGAGCAGTGACAAGATCGTTGGTAGGATAGTAATAGCGGATATCATCATTATCAGGATTTCTGATTCCGTCGAAAACTGCGATAGGCCATATCCATGAAGAGAACCACGTATCAAGCACATCCGGGTCCTGCTCCAGTTCTCCGATATCAATATTGCCTCCGAATTGCTCGCGAACTTTCACGACTGCCTCTTCTGCACTCTTTGCAGCCACCATCCTTCCATCAGGAAGATAGAATACCGGAATCCTCTGGCCCCACCAGAGTTGCCGTGAGATGCACCAGTCGCGTATGTTATCCATCCAGTGACGGTATATATTTTTGAATTTTGCAGGATGAAACTTCACACTATCATCCATAACAGCTTTGAGAGCAGGCTTTGAGACATCGCCCATTTTGAAGAACCACTGCATAGAGAGCTTTGGCTCGATCACTTCATCCGTACGCTCTGAGCAGCCTACCTTATTGACATAATCCTCAAGCTTTACGATATGCCCCTGCCTGGCCAGCTCATCAGCCATAGCATCACGGGCAGCGAACCTGTCAAGTCCGATAAAAAGTGTCGCCTTTTCACTTAAAGTCCCGTCATCATTAAAAATATCGATAACCGGAAGATTGTGCCTGATGCCAATCTCATAGTCGTTGATATCATGAGCAGGCGTGATCTTGAGGCATCCTGTGCCAAACTCCATGTCGACATAGTTATCGGTGATAACGGGCACCTTGCGGTTGACCAGAGGCACCATCGCAGTCTTACCATGGAGATGTTTGTACCGGGTGTCATCAGGGTGTACGCAGACCGCAGTATCACCCAGTATTGTTTCAGGCCTTGTGGTGGCAATGGTGATCCACTCCTCTGCTTCATCATCAGTAACAATTTTGTACCTGACATGCCAGAGTTGTGATTTCACCTCTTTGTAGAACACCTCTTCATCAGAGACTGCAGTAAGTGCTTTCGGGTCCCAGTTCACCATTCGCACACCGCGATAGATCAGACCTTTGTCGTACAGATCTATGAATACATCCAGCACCGACTCGTAGTAGTGCGGGTCCATGGTGAAGTTGGTTCTTTCCCAGTCGCAGGAGGCGCCAAGCTTTTTGAGCTGTTCAAGGATGATGCCTCCATGCTTCTCTTTCCACTCCCACGCATGCTTGAGAAACTCCTCTCTTGTAATATCACTTTTATCAATCCCCTCCTCTTTGAGTTTGGCTACCACCTTTGCTTCGGTGGCTATGGAGGCATGATCTGTACCGGGCAGCCAGCAAGCGTTGTAGCCCTGCATCCTCGCCCTCCTGACAAGGATATCCTGGATCGTGTTATTGAGCATATGCCCCATGTGGAGCACACCGGTAACATTGGGCGGCGGTATTACGATGGTGTAAGGCTCCCGCTCATCAGGAACAGATCTGAAGTAGCCTTTCTCCATCCAGTGACTGTACCATTTATCCTCAACCTCCCCTGGATTATATCTTGCCGGTATCTCCATATAGCATCATCTTTTTATAGCGTGCGAAATTACTAAAAAAGGCGCAACAATCTGTTAAGGCTCATATTCAAACATAAAGTTTTACCTTTGCAGACCTCAATTCAGGGTAATGGACAAGCGAACGAGATACGGTTATCTTGAGGGCATAGTTGCTATCATTGTCAATTTTGGCCTGTTCATACTTAAATACTGGGCGGGTATTATTTCAGGCTCTGTCGCGCTGCTTGCAGATGCTTGGCACACACTGTCCGACTCTATCAGCTCAGCAATCCTTATTGCCGGCATCAGGCTCTCTTCGCGCAAACCAGACAAGAAGCACCCATTTGGCCACGGTCGGTGGGAGCAGATCACTGCAATCTTTATCGGGTTTATTCTTGGGATCATCGCCTGGGGTTTTATGACTGATTCCATAAGCAAGTTCAGGGCACATGAGGCAGCAAACTTCGGCACCCCTGCAATTGTAGTAACTATCATCTCGATACTTTTCAAGGAGGGGATGGCGAGATTTGCCTTTTATATCGCGAAAACTACCGATAATACGGCAGTACGTGCCGACGGCTGGCACCACCGGAGCGATGCTCTTTCATCAGTGGTAGTGCTAATCGGTATCATGTTCCATCAAAGGTTCTGGTGGATTGACAGCGTATTGGGCGCACTCATTGCCCTGATGCTCTTCTACACTACTTTCGATATCGTGAGGGATGCCATCAGCAAGCTTCTCGGAGAACAACCGACAGATGAACTCATTAACCGTGTTAAGTTAATAATTGGCAATACCGTTGAATCCAATGTGTCGCCACACCATTTTCATATACACAATTACGGCAGTCACAGAGAACTCACATTTCACATACTCGTTGACCCGTCAATGGATATTAAGGCTGCCCATTGTATTGCAACTTTGATTGAAAAAGCTCTGCTTGAGGAACTGAACCTGACGGCAACGATACATATTGAACCCGAAGGGGTGAAACACCTTTAGCAGGCAAGAGGGATTAATAAGCATAAAACCAAAAAGATGGAGAAGAAAGATCATCTGTTCCGTCCCAAATTTTTCACCTTACTCCGGCAGGGTATTGACCGCAGGACCTTGTCGCACGACATCACTGCGGGTGTCATCGTTGGTATTGTAGCGCTGCCACTTGCCATTGCCTTTGCTGTCGCGTCAGGTGTCTCTCCGGAAAAAGGTTTGATGACAGCGGTGATTGCAGGATTTATCATCTCCTTCCTCGGTGGCAGCAGGGTTCAGATCGGAGGTCCGACAGGAGCATTCATTGTGGTGGTTTATGCTGTAGTCTCCCAGTATGGCCTTGAAGGCCTGCTCATCTCCACATTGCTGGCAGGCTTCATGCTTGTGGGGTTCGGACTCCTCAGGCTGGGAAGTGTGCTCAAATTTATCCCACACCCCCTGATTGTCGGATTTACCAGCGGTATTGCCGTTGTCATCTTCACCACACAGATAAACGATGCCTTCGGAATGGGAATCACTGAGATGCCTGCAGGGTTTATCGAAAAATGGAGCGTCTATATCAACAACTTTTCCGGCATAAACCTTTGGTCAATAGGCATAACGCTCCTCACAATTTTCATCATCCTTTTCAGCAAAAGAATTACAGGCCGCATTCCCGGATCATTCATAGCGCTGTTGGCTACTACCCTCCTGGTCGTACTGTTTGAACTTCCTGTACCAACTATTGAAACGGTTTTTGGAAGTATCCCTTCAACCTTTTCATTTGAGATTCCTGCAATTGATCTGAACAACATTCCGAAATACCTTGCCCCGGCATTTACCATTGCTTTTCTCGGTGCTATTGAATCACTGCTGTCTGCTGTGGTTGCTGATGGTATGACCGGAGCCAACCACCGGTCGAACACCGAGCTTATTGCACAGGGCATTGCAAACATTGTAACCCCTATTGCCGGAGGTATTCCCGCCACAGGCGCTATCGCCAGAACAGTGACAAACATTAAAAGCGGTGGCAGGACCCCAGTGGCAGGTATGGTACATGCACTCACGGTGCTGATCATCATGCTCTTCCTTGGCAACTACGCCAAGCTGATACCTATGCCCTGCCTGGCAGGCATACTCATAATCATCTCCTATAATATGAGTGAATGGCGCACCTTCAGGTCTATCTTAAGAGGTTCAAGGTATGACATTGCAATATTGCTGACCACATTCTTCCTGACGGTCCTGGTTGATCTCACGGTAGCAATTCAGATAGGGATTGTGCTGGCATCACTGCTCTTCATGCAACGCATGTCGAAGGCGGCACATATTGCACAACTCGAACCTGATGACGACATCCTGGAAAACTATGATGCTATACCGAAGGAGATAGATATCTATGAGATCAGCGGCCCCTTCTTTTTTGCTGCTGCAAAGAAGTACAGGGAGGTGTTCAAGAACATCGACAAGCGGTCAGAACTTGTCATCATCAGGATGAGGCACGTCTCGTTCATTGATGACACGGGGATAAGGAACTTCCGTGAAACAATCCGTGACCTGAAGTCATCAGGCAAGAAGGTTATGATCTCTGGAGTGAGGCCGGAGGTGTTGCTGGAACTCGAAAAAAGCCGGCTGGCATTTATGATCGGGCGGGCAAATATCTTCAGCCATTTCGACCAGGCCCTCGAAAAAGCCATCACATTTGTAAGCAAAACAAGCGAGAATCAGCAGTAAAAAGGCGATTTCTTTTTCCCATAAACTGTTTATGCAGCAGGAAGTTGTTTGCCACTTTTATGATTCTCTTGCAAGTAAGAATCAGGTCAGGCCAGAAGAAAATTTCTCTTTGGCAAAACAAACAACGATTTTTTTTTGTACTTTGCACACTCGGAATTTTCACTTAATAAAAAAAATACAAACCCATGTATTATCAACCATATTCACAAAATTCAAAAACCATGAAAAAACAAGTTTCATTTTTTCTGACATTCATCATTGCAATTGTATTTAGTTACCAGGGGACAGCTCAGATCAACGTAGGCAGGGTTACGGAGCAGGCAAAGTCTGCTGCCGGTTCCAAAACGCAGGCATCAGGGCAGAAGTCCACCGAGACAAAACAGGAAGCCAAGCCTGATGCGAAGAGCGGCAAGACCTGGTATGTGTCGATGGAAAACGGTAATAACAGGAACGACGGCAGCAAGGGAAGCCCGTTCAAGAACATCGACAAGGCCATCAAAGAGTGTGGTGCAGGAGACATCATCCGCATTACGGGTGGCAATTACAGTGGCACTTTCAATATCGGATTTCTGGAGAGCGACAAACCATTAAAGCTTTACGGCAGTTATGACGAGAGCTTCTCAAAGCAGGACATAAAGAAGCACCCTACAGTTTTTCAACCCGACAACAAGAGCGCAGGATCCTCGAGGAAGGCACTGTTGAGGTTCACCAAAGATGTAGCAGGCACAGTGATTGACCACATCGTCTGGGATATGGGAGAGCGCAATGCATACAGCAACAAGGAGGGCTTCGTGGAGGGCCTTGACGGTGGCAGGCTTCTTATGCCAACAGAGGGTAACCCCAACGGAAACTCTACAGTGACAGAGCCATGCATACAGTTTGTGAGTGCCACCACCGGCGGTGATGTAACCATACAGAACTGCGTGTTTGTCAACGGTGCCAGCTTCGGCATTCAGGCCGGCCACAGGAGCGGCACCTTCAAGGTTATCAACAATGTGTTTGTGGCAAACAGGATGGCTGCAATAGAGATCTTCGGCACCTGCGCCGGCAGCAACCAGAAGAGGGACATGGTCTCCTGCGGCGATGTGGAGATTGCCTACAACACCATCCTCTTCTCCTGGAGCCGACTGAAAGACTATCTCGACATGGGCTACGGCGTAAGGATCATGACCAAAGCATCCTACAATATCCATCACAACATCATCGGGGCCAACATCCAGGGTGGCATTGACAACACCCGGTTCTCAAAGGATGAATATGTAAAGATTGACCATAATATCATGTTTGGCAACAAAGGTGGCGACCTGGAGTACAGCCCTGCCAGCAACACCAAGCTGCAGCTCACTGTTGATCAGTTTGGCGACCTGGAGTTTGCCAGCGTTGAAGGCAACAAGGGTGAAGCCCCTGCCATGGCAGTAAATCAGGCCTACCTGAAAGGCTTTTACAGCGCCCGCTACACAGAGAACCTCAACTACGACCCCAACTCACCGGTTAACCAATGGTCACGCGCACTTGGCCTCAACCAGCAGGGAACAATGACCTCCTCTGCTACAATGTATGCCAATAACTACCCCTGGAGAGAGACTCTGAACCTTTTCGGCACCATAAAAGGTTATGGTGCGCAGATACCGAAATAGAAGGTGCTCTGATGTTCACCTCTTCAGCCACAACCTGATCCACAATCAGGTTGTGGCTGAATTATAGCCTGGATTGAATGGAGAAAAAATTTGAAATAGCAAAGAACACATTCATTGACAGGAAAATAGTAGCATTCCTGGTGTTTATTGTTATTGGAGTAACATTAGGTAAACTTAATGACACATATGGCATTTTTGAGGGAATAGATTTGGGCATATCTATTCTGTTGAGTACAATTTTCATCTCTGTACCATTATTGTACATTTTCGTTACCGGCAAGAATTATCGCGTTATAGGAGTATTGACATTGAATCCACACAGGATAAAAATAGAGACTAAGTCAGAAACCAGCACGATTGAGATTGCTGAGATCGACTATCTTATACTCCGGTATAATGGTATCTTAGGTGATTCATATAGCGCTTTTAATGGTTTGTGGAGCGCCTATTCCAAAGACGGGTCAGGTAATATCCTCGAGTTTAAGCATAATGGTACAGTTTATCGCATTAACATCGTTTTTGAAAGCGTGCCCGACTTTAACGCAATAAAACATCTGTTCAGAAGCATTGAAAAGGAGTATCCAATCAGACCAGAAATCCTCAAGGACAAAATACTGTCACCAAATACGGATTTTTAGTAGTTCTCCTCTTTAAGCTGCATATATGCCTTCGGGTGCAGGCATGCAGGGCAGTTTTCGAGTGCTTTTGCCGACTCGTACACATAGCCGCATTTGATGCACTTCCACATCACCTTGCCATCTCTCTTGAAGACTTTATCTTCAGAGATATTCTGCAAAAGCTTGAGATACCTTCTCTCATGCTCCTCCTCTACCTTTGCAATCATCTTAAAGGCTGTGGCGACTTTTTTAAAACCCTCTTCGGCAGCAATTTCAGCAAACTCCGGGTAGAGATCTGTCCACTCCTCATTCTCGCCTTCGGCAGCAGCCTTGAGGTTTTCTATGGTAGTGCCCACTATGCCGGCAGGATACATCGCAGTAATCTCAAGCATACCTCCTTCAAGAAAGCTGAAGAACCTCTTCGCATGCTGATACTCCTGGTCGGCTGTCTCCTCAAAGATATTCGCGATCTGCTCATACCCCTCCTTGCGTGCCGCCTTTGCAAACATCATGTAACGGCTCCTGGCCTGCGACTCCCCCGCAAACGACTTGAGCAGATTCTGCTCTGTGAGTGTCCCTTTGATAGACTTTTCCATATTTATCTGTTTTAAGTTAGTTTTTTCTGATAAGAGGCTAAAAATACACAGACTGCTGTATCCTGCAAAAATAAAGCTCAGAAAACGATCAATTTTGGTTAATTTTGTAACAATTCCAAATAACGCACATCTATGGAAATGTTGAACCTGCCTCATCTTTCTGACATAATAAAAGCACAGACTATACTAAAGTCTACCATCAAGCAGACACCGCTTGAGCACAGCAAGACCTTCTCAGCGATGTCAGGCACAAATGTTTACATGAAGCTTGAGAACCTTCAGTCGACCGGATCATTCAAGGTTAGGGGGGCATTAAACAAGATAAGCTCGCTAAAGGGTTCTGAGCTTAAGGCAGGAGTGGTCTGTGCCTCTGCCGGCAATCATGCCCAGGGTGTTGCCTATGCAGCTTCGAAACAGAAGATAAAGAGCAGGGTGTTTATGCCCTACTTCACACCACCGTTGAAGGTGATTGCCACAAAGTCATACGGGGCGGAGGTTATTCTGACCGGAGATACTTTTGACGATGCCTATGCGGCTGCATTGGAGGAGTCGGAGAAGAGCGGTGCAGTGCTTATCCACGCATTCAACGACCCACATATCATTGCCGGCCAGGGAACTATAGGCCTGGAAATCTTTGCCCAGCTTGAGAACATCAACACTGTGGTTGTCCCTATCGGCGGGGGTGGGCTTATCTCAGGTATTGCCATCGCCATCAAGCAGCTGAACCCTGAGATCAGGATTGTGGGTGTTGAGGCTGCAGGCAGCCAGTCGATGAAGCTCTCTCTGGACAGCAACAGCATCGAGACACTGAAGCAGATAAATACTATCGCCGACGGCATCGCAGTGAAAAGACCCGGCGACCTCACCTTTGCCGCCGTGAAGGAGCTTGTTGATGAGGTCGTGATCGTCAACGATGCGGAGATTGCACGTACTGCCTATCTGCTGCTACAACGTGCCAAGCTGCTGGCGGAGCCCTCCGGTGCCGCCTCCCTGGCAGCAGTCATCTATAAGAAATCAAAACATATTACAGGCAATGTTGTGCCTGTCATCAGCGGTGGAAACATTAACATGGGGTTGCTGCAACAGGTTCTGGAGAAAGGGATGATGGACGAACATCTGCGGGCCAGGATTGCAGTACTCATCCCCGACCTCGCCGGCGAACTGAAATCCATAATTTCAATACTTGAAAAGCTGAGAGCCAACATCCATGAAATATCACACGACAGGTCAATGACCTCTGTGCCTGTAGGACATGTGCTTGCAACAATCACCTTCAATCTGCAGGAAACATCACAGCTCGAAACCATCAAACAGGAGCTCGACAACAGAAAGATGAAATACCAGGTGCTGAAGTAGCTTACTTCAAGCGGTCCAGCAACGGCGACTTCAATGCCTCATCATACTTCTCACCCACGACCTTCCAGTCGATGACATTCCAGATAGAGCCAAGGTAGTCACCTCTGCGGTTCTGATACTTGAGATAGTAAGCATGCTCCCAGACATCTATGCCAATGATGGGGATACCCTTAACATCAGCAATATCCATCAGGGGGTTATCCTGGTTGGCTGTTGATGTCACCACAAGCCTCTTGTCGGAAGTTACAACCAGCCATGCCCAGCCTGAGCCAAAGCGCGTCATCGCAGCTTTGTTCATCTCGCTTTTAAGGCTGTCATTATTACCAAAATAATATTGAATCGCTCTTAGAAGGTCGCCGGAAGGAGTTTTCTGTGGCGTGGGGGAGAGAATCTCCCAGAAAAGAGTGTGATTGTAATGACCACCACCGTTGTTCCTCACTGCGTTGCCGTATTTACTTACATTCAGCATAAGATCAATCAGGGTTGTGTTCTCATTCGGTGTCCCTTTTATGGCACTGTTAAGATTATTCACATACGCCTGATGGTGCCTGGAGTGGTGTATCTCCATAGTACGTGCATCGATATGTGGTTCCAGTGCATCATAAGCGTACGGCAGTGACGCCAGCTGAAACGGTTGCCCGTGCAGCATAAGTGCAAAGCCAAGGATGGCTGATAAGAAAATGATCCTTTTCATAATTAGCATGTTTTGTTTCAAGGAAAACAACTCCGGACAGGGAATTGTTCAATCAGGCAGGCTTATACAGCTACTTCATTCTCTGGCGTTTCACCAGGTATGGGAGCAGCACCTGGCGGAAGCCCTGGTTGATATCTGCCTCCACAAAATCGATATGATACTGGTCACACTTTACCTTCAGCGACTGTTTAAACCCGGCAAGCCTTCTGCGGTATTCGCTCCTTATCTCCTGAGGGTTAAGCCTTATTGACTCTCCTGTCTCCATGTCGATAAAGCGATGTGGGCGGCTCTCATAGTCAAAGTCTATCTCTTCAGCCTGGTCGACAACATGGAAGAAGATAACCTCATGCTTATTATACTTCAGGTGCTGAAGAGCATCAAAGAGGTCATCGGTTTTTGCATGGCTGTCGAACATGTCGCTGAACAGCACCACCAGCGAGCGTCTGTGGATAGCCTCAGCGATCTCATGTAGCGACTGGGCGGCGAAGGTGCTTCTCTTCTGAGCCGGCTCGTAACTGTCAAGCAGTTTCTCAAGCTCTGAGATAAGATATTTGTAATGGACGTTGCTGGAGCGGCACCTTGAACGAAGGTCGATACTGCTGCTGAAGAGCGACAACCCGGCTGCATCACGCTGTTGCCTGAGCAGGTGCATGATGGCTGCAGCACAGTAGACAGAGAAGGTGATCTTGTTGGGGGTTTCTGGAGAGATATTCTCAAGCACCGGAAAGTACATTGAGGAGCTGTTGTCAATGATGATCTCACAACGCAGGTTTGTCTCCTCCTCATAGCGCTTCACAAACAGCTTTTCAGTCTTGCCATAAAGCTTCCAGTCTATATGGCGGGTGGACTCCCCCTGATTATAGAGGCGGTGCTCGGCAAACTCAACAGAAAAGCCGTGAAACGGACTCTTGTGAAGCCCTGTGATAAAACCTTCAACAACCTGCCGGGCAAGGATCTCCAGCGGGCTGAAAGGATCAATATGTTTCTGTTCAACTATCGGCACTCTACCTGAAATAATAGTTCATTATAACCCAAACAAAGAGCAAGGTGGGGAATAAGCCTGTTGTGATGTGATATGAGAATATCAGAGCAAGGCTTCGAGTTTCTGTACAAGAACCGACTTAGGCACTGCGCCAACCTGTTTGTCAACCACCTCTCCGTTTTTCAGGAAGAGTACAGTGGGGATATTACGCACCCCATACTTCGATGTTATATTTGGGTTGCTGTCAACATCAACTTTGCCTATCACCGCTTTGCCTTCGTACTCACCGCCCATCTCCTCGATAAGTGGAGCTATCATCCGGCAAGGGCCGCACCATACAGCCCAGAAATCTATAACTACAGGCTTATCCGACTTAACAACCAGTTCTTCAAAATTTGCATCAGTAATTTCAAGAGCCATAACTTTTGTTCTTTAGATTTTTTACAAACTTACACAAAAAGATTTATCTGATTAACACTTCTTGCAGACAAAAAGTTTCCATTGACTATTCTATTTCTCCGAAAGGCTCCATGAGAGCCATTGTATCTCTCTGATTTTTCGCAGGAAACGATAAGGGCTCACAAACCTCTTTGGCATTGCAAACAGCAGCCCATCATCATGATTCTGGAGATACACTTTCAAACGGCAGTTTCCCGGGCACTCTTTGACCATTGCCAATAAGTTGTCGGCACTATCTTCATTTAAATCAACCTTTGATAAATCAACCGACAGGGTTATGTTTTTAACGAAATGGTCGAGCACTTCAGACAGCAGCCGTATATCTTTTATTCTGGTGAAATAGTCTTCCGAACCCTGATACTTTGATGTTACATCACCTTTGATGTAGAGGAATTCACCCGGCACCATCAGGTGTTTGAACCTGAGATAAGTTTCAGAGAAGAGAGAGAACTGAAAAGAACCTGAAAAGTCTTCTACTGCTATTGTGCCGAACTGTCTGCCCGTTTTTGAGTATCGGTGCTGGATGCTGTTTACCACAACACCGAGGGAGAAATCTCTTTGGAGGAAGCGTTTCATGTCTGAGGCCAGTTCATTGACAGTGTTCCGGCATATGGTGTTCAGTTCGAGTTGATAATCATCCAGGGGGTGGCCTGAGATAAAAAACCCTATCACATCCTTTTCGCTGTTAAGCTGCTTTATTGCCGGCCAGGGTTCACATACAGGGAGATCAGGGTCGGGAATAGCGACCTCGGCGAAGTCGTCGAACAGTGATTGCTGTGCGCTATCCTTCTGTTGCTGTGCCATAGCACCAAACTTTATCAGCTTCTCGATAAATGTCTGCCCGTCTGATCCCTCGCTATGGAAGAACTGCGCCCGGTGTGTGTTGGGAAACCTGTCGAAAGCACCCGCCATAGCCATAGACTCGAGACAGCGTTTATTTACGGTCTTCAGGGGCACCCTCTTCACAAAATCAAAGACAGATAAGAAAAGCCCGTTGCTGTTGCGCTCGTTTATTATGGCTTCAGCCGCTATCTCCCCTACCCCTTTGATAGCTCCCAGGCCGAAGACGATCTCACCGTTCTCGTTGGTGGAAAACCTGATGTCACTGTCGTTGATATCAGGTCCCAGAACTTTCAGTCCCTTCCTGTGGCACGCATCTATATGTTGTGTTATCTTCTTGATATCACTCAGGTTATGTGTCAGCACGGCAGCCATGAACTCTGCAGGGTAGTGTGCCTTGAGATAGGCAGTCTGATAAGCAAGCAGCGAATAGGCAGCAGAGTGTGACCTGTTGAACCCATACTCGGCAAACTTCGCCATCGTATCGAAGACCTCTGCCGCTTTGGCCGTCACAACACCCCTTTCTGCTGCACCCTTGATGAACCTCTCCCGCTGCTCCTGCATCACATCCTTGTTCTTCTTACCCATTGCCTTCCGCAGAATGTCGGCATTGCCCAGAGAGAAGCCGCCCATGATCTGTGCAGCCATCATGATCTGCTCCTGATAGACCATAATTCCGTAAGTGTAACTTAGGATGTCAACAAGCATCTCATGAGGATATTCAACCTGTTTGCGCCCATGCTTCCTGTCGATATATACGGGGATGAAGTCCATGGGACCGGGCCGGTAGAGGGCATTCATGGCGATGAGGTCCTCGAGACTTTCGGGTTTCAGTTCCTTAAGGTGCATCTGCATACCGTCAGACTCAAACTGAAAGATGCCGTTGGTGTCCCCGGCCTTGAACAGGTCGTACGTCTTCTCATCATCAAGAGGGATCTCATCAATATCTATTTTTACCCCGTGGCTGTTCTCAATGGCTATGAGAGCATCCTTGATGATCGACAAGGTCTTCAAGCCCAGGAAGTCCATCTTGAGCATCCCTACCTCTTCGATATGCTTGCCGTCATACTGGGTTATAATGATATCAGACTCCTTCTGATTGCAGAGAGGGATGTAATCGTAGAGCGAGTCGGGGCCGATGATCACGCCACAGGCATGGGTGCCAACCTGTCTCACGGAACCCTCGAGGGTACGTGCAAGCTTAAGTGTCTTCCTGACAAGCTCGTCACCTTTCCTGTACTGATGCAGAAGGTCAGGCGACTGCTTCAGGGCAGCTTCAAAATCAACGTTTGCACCATCGGGGATCATCTTGGCAAGCTTGTCGGCTTCGGGCAAGGGGAGCTTGAGAACCCTTGCCACGTCCCTGATCGCCGATTTGGCAGCCATAGTCCCGTATGTGATGATCTGGGCAACATGATCATAGCCATACTTGTCAACCACATACCTGATAACCTCATCGCGTCCGTAGTCGTCGAAGTCAACATCGATATCAGGCATCGACATACGCTCGGGGTTGAGGAACCTCTCGAAGAGGAGATTGTATTTCAGTGGCTCAACGTTCGTTATGCCTATTGCATAAGCCACAGCCGAGCCGGCAGCCGAGCCGCGGCCAGGCCCGACAAGTATTCCACGGCGCTTTGCCTCTGCAATGAAATCCTGAACAATCAGAAAATAGCCCGCATAACCCATCCTTTCAATCACACCAAGCTCATAGTTCAACCGCTCTGTAACTTCGTCTGTCAACTCCGGATATCTGGATTCAGCACCCCTGAAGGTCAGATGACGCAGATACCCCTCAGCATCCGAAAACCCCTCAGGAAGAGGGAAAACAGGCAGGAGGATCTCACGTTTCAAAGAATACTCTTCAACCTTTTCTGCTATCTCCAGCGTATTACTTATTGCTTCGGGTGCGTTAACAAACAACTTATCCATCTCCTCGGCTGTCTTAAGGTACTCCTGCCCGCTGTAATGCATACCATCCTTGTCATCTACATCCTTGCCGGTGTTCAGGCAGATGAGGATATGGTGAGCTTCATAGTCTTCTGCATTCACAAAATGAACATCATTGGTTGCGACCACCTTTACACCGAACTCTTCCCCCAGCTTCAGGATCTCCGGGTTCACCTCCTGCTGCTCAGGCAGACCGTGGTTCTGCAGTTCCAGGTAGTAGTCCTCCCCGAAGATATCCAGGAACTCCTTCACCACCTCTGCCCCGGCCTGGTATCCGGACTTCATGATCCGCTGTGGCAACTCCCCGCCAAGACATGCAGAGAGAGCAATGAGGCCCTCGGAGTGCCTGCGCAATAGCTCCTTGTCGATTCGGGGAGTGTAGTAAAAACCGTCAGTAAATCCTTTTGAAACAAGCCTTGAAAGATTGTGATAGCCGGCTTTGTTCTTTGCCAGAAGTATAAGATGATATCCGCTTCTGTCATCCTTGCCAGCCTTCTTCTCCATACTCTCTTCAGCAACATACACCTCACAGCCAATAATTGGTTTAATGCCCTGCCTCTCTGCTTCATGGATAAAATGCATCACCCCAAACATGTTCCCGTGATCGGTGATTGCCAATGCAGGCATACCCAGCTCTTTCGCTTTGGAGATGAGAACCTTTATCTGTGATGCTCCATCAAGAAGTGAGAATTGTGTGTGAACGTGAAGATGAACAAATTGCGACATTTCAGACTGTTTTTGCTTTGTAAAATTTCAAGGATGTAAAAATAGTTGATTTGGCTGCACAGGCGGCCATTGTTGATAAGTTTTGTTGGTTGTTGAGTTGTTGAGTTGTTGAGGAGGTTGAGCGCTGCGCTGTTTAGGAGGTTGAGGTGCTTTGCGAACTTATGCATCTTTGCGGCTTTGCGAGAAAAAAACCCGTGATAGCCATTCAACAACTAAACATCTCAACTTTGAGGGGCAGAAGGCAGGTGAAAAATATATTGCTGAATCACTTGTAAAAGTGTTTAAGAATGCTTTATCTTTGACTGGGAACCGGAAACCTGTAACCTTGCATTGGCAACCTTAAAAAACAAACAATGAGAAATATTTTTACAGTTTTATTAATTATTGTTTCAATTTCTGGGTATTCACAGAATTACTGGTATTATAATATTAGTTTTGAAGATACAAGTCAATTCTTTCGATTGAAAATTGATACAGTTTCAAACCCAAATAATATTTGGCAAATTGGAGAGCCACAAAAAACAATCTTTACATCTGCATACTCTATTCCTAATGCAATAGTGACTGATACAATAAATCCATATCCAGTAAATGACACTTCGAGATTTGTTGTAAAGCATGTTTCAGATTGGCTTGGTGGTTTTCAGTGGCCTCACACTGTGATACTGGCAGGAAAATATCAAGTTAACAGTGATACGCTAAATGATTTTGGCATGATTGAGTTTTCACCTGACAATGGGAATACATGGATTGATTTATTGACTGACACATTATATCTAAATCAACGGTGTTATGAGTGGTGGAGTCCAAAACCTACTTTGACAGGCAATTCACCTGATTGGACTGATTTTTATGTTTGGGTTGCTGGTTTTGGACCAGTTTTCAATATTCAGCCTGGTGATACAGTCCAATATAGATTTTCGTTTATATCTGATAGTATTCAAACAAATAAGGACGGATTAATATATGATGATTTGCATTTTGAGGATTGGGCAGAAGGAATTAAAACTATAAAAAAACAATTTGATACAAAAACATATCCAAATCCAACATCCGGAAAAGTTGAAATTCTATTTCTCAATGAGAATAATGAAATATTTGAACTTACATTGTTTGACAGTAATGGAAGGAGTATCCTAATAAAAAGAACAACTAATAAAAACTCCATTGAACTTGATTTAAAAAATTATGATTCTGGGATATATGTCTATAAATTATTTAATCAAGGAAACAAGACGATGTCAATTGGAAAGATTTTGAAACAATAAATTACGATTGACAATAAATAGGACTCTGAGCGGTCTCAAAGACCCAGCGATGAGTCCCGATAGCTATCGGGATTGAACTACAACCCGATGGATCCGGGCTTTTCTATTTACTTAACGGCTATTTTGATTGTTGGGTGAGGTGTGAATAGCCAAATCAAGGCAAGAAGTCAATGGGCCTCATTTTGCCGTCAACCCTATGCCATCGTTTTCTAAGAAGGAGTAGGGCAACTTCAGCTACCAAAAACCTTATTCCATCCTCAACCTTAGTAGCCTGATGGCGACCCCTGAGCACCCGAACCTTATTAGCTTATTTAATGAATATGAGGCAATAAGGTTAAGAGTGTGTCGGGTGCATCAGGGCTACTAAGGTTCAATTACGTATGAGGTTTGATGTGGTAGGGTTGTGGATGTTTCGGAACCGAAAACCTGCAATCCTGTTATCCTGTCATAAAAAATGACATGAACCACATAGAGATCATAGGCTATCACAGGCACATAGATGGTTGCCTATGTGTTCCTATGTGACTAATGTGGTTAACTAATAAGGTTGAGCATGGAATGAGGTTTTTGATGGCTGCACTTCCTTAAGGTGTGAAGTGGCTTCCTGATTTATTTTTCTTAATGATTCCGCTGCTAAGGAAGAATCGGGTATATTTGCCTAAGCTATCCCGCGAAGGCGGGATTTAGTTCAACAAAAATGGATGATAAAAATTTCCACAAAGGTATTCGTCATGTTACCTAAATAGGTATCTTTGCA
>OBJA01000185.1_pt1 | contig 60475 bp, 45 predicted proteins | sample 1519751 | NCBI WGS metagenome assembly OBJA01 (sample SAMEA3881238, study PRJEB22517) | soil metagenome | biome: lake sediment; feature: soda lake sediment; material: sediment, water from around vicinity | place: India | collected 2013-12-23 | depth 3 m | reverse complement strand
CAAACAGATTCTTAATGGAAAGAGAGAACAAACATAGGTCATTTCATATCGTTATTACCAACTTCTAGTTCCTGACGGGACAGCGTTGTTGGGTATAGTGATTCGTCTATGTTAATTTATTAATATTAAAATCACCTGTTTACAATTTGTAAACGACTTATTTTTTATAGTTTTGTGTTGTGTTTTTAAAAAATGCTAGAGTATGAAATCAGTTATTTATTCAATTTTATCAGTTTTTTTTGTTTTAAGTTTAAATGCACAGTCAAGCAGAAATTCACATCCTGTATTTGTTTTTTCGGGTAATACTGAAGTTTGTGCAGGAGATGATTTAGATATAACAGCAACTCTAGTCTCTTACGGTTTTGTTACAGGACTTCATTCAATTAAGTATGAATTCTATTACAAGAGTTTTTATGACTCTGAGTATATATTAATTAATAATATGTCAGACTATGGTACAGTTTCGATGACTGTAAGAGGGCAGGGGCAAACTTATGAAACTATACCGATAAGTTCTGGTAGTGATTATTTTGGTTTTCAAAACTATATTGCTTTAACACTCGGAGTTCTTGACAGCTATTGTGTAAGCCGTAACCGACCAATACGTATTGATATGAATTTTGATGTTTCTGGATTTTATAAGATTGCCAAGAAAATCTATTCTTGCAGTGGGACTGGCTCTTTTTTATGGACTAGTTATACTTGCTCCGGTCCTATACCTCCATGTCCTTCAGGAACGCAATCCGACAAAGCCTCAAGTTCTTGTAGCAACGAAACATTCAGGAGTAACTCTGAGATTGAGTTTATAGTTCATGAAAATCCTGAGGCACCATTTGTTAGTGAAATAATTCATCCTACTTGTGCCGATCATTCTGCTTATGCTGAGCTGTCGGGACTTCCTGCAGGAGATTGGGCTATAACTGTTTATCCGGGGGAAAATGAAATTATCGGAAATACTGCCTCAGTTATAGTTTCCGGACTTACAGCCGATAATTCGTATTCTTTTTCGGTTTTTTCGGATAATACAGGATGCAATTCAGTGCAATCGGAGCCTATATTAATTAATGGTGTACCATCACCTCCTGCTGTTCCTCAATTGGAAAACATTAATCATCCGAGTTGTGCCAATCCCTTGGGAAGTATAATCCTTAACGAACAAAACGGAGTTGAGTATAGTATTGATGGTATACAATGGCATGATTCTGAAGTTTTTGGAGAATTAAGTCCCGGTTATTATACAGTTCAGGCTCGCAGTAATGATGATATTACATGTATCAGTGCAGAAACTGAGGTGATTGAAATAAACGATGTGCCAGATTTTCCTGAAGTTCCTCAAGTAGCATCTGTCGAACAGGCTGATTGCATTAATATGTTCGGAAAAATCATTGCCACACCACAAGAGGATGTTGAGTTTAGTATTAATGGTGAGTTTTGGCAAATTTCGGAGCATTTCGATAATCTTAATCCCGGCTCATATTTATTAAGGGTAAGAAGTATAGAAGATAATACATGTGTAAGTTATGCAATTGATGAAACAGAAATTTTTCCAATAGAAAATGTGCCTCTTATACCATTAATTAATAATGTAACACATCCTGATTGTCTAATTGAAACGGGAGTTATTGTTGTTGAGGTTCAAGAAGATGTTGATTATAGTTTAGATGGATTGGTATGGCAGGAATCAGAAGTGTTTGAAGATGTTCTTCCGGGCGAATACTTTGTAAGTGTAAGAAATGTAATTGATAATAATTGTATAAGTAGCAATATAGAAGCTATTTTTATTAATGAGATTCCCGACAATCCTGAAATTCCGCAAGTTGAGATTCTTACCCAGCCTACGTGTTTGGAGCCTGAAGCAATAATTTTATTCTCAGGTTTGCCCAATGAAAACTGGACAATAACAATTCTACCCGGAAGCGATATTTTGCAAGGTAACACTACGAGCGCCTCTTTCGGCGGATTTATTCCTGAAGAATCTTTTACCTTTTATGTTACTGTGGATGCTAATCATTGCAGCTCAACAGAAACTGATGTGATTACAGTTAATCCATTACCCGAAGTGCCGGTTCAGCCATCTGCAATTGAAGGGAGTGATGCTGTTTGTGAAGGCAGTACTCAGTTTTATTCTGTTCAGAGTGATCCGCAAGTAAATGCTTATGAGTGGATTCTTCCTGATACATGGACAGGCATAGAAATTTCAAACAGCATAGAAGTTGCAGTTGGTAATCTAAGTGGAATATTATACGTTGCTGCTATCAATGATTGTGGGAGTTCTGTGCCTAGTCAGCTTGAAGTTACTGTGATTCCTAAGCCTGATAGTCCTCAGATTACAAATGCCGGATTTTTACTAAGTTCAGATTCTGAAACTGGAAATCAATGGTATTGGAATGGACATATTATTGAAGGTGCCGAAAATCAGGATTATCTCGCCCAAGAAGACGGTGAATATTTTGCCATAGTCACAATTGATGGATGCAGTTCAGAGCCATCAAATAATATTCAAGTTTTGGGCACAGCTAGTAATCTTCTGACATCTGAGCATAATATTAACATATTTCCAAATCCTGTTTCAGATATTCTGAACATTAAAAATATTAGTTCAGTGAAAATTTTGGAATTTAGAATTTTATCTACTGAAGGAAAGACTCTTTTAAATTTTTCTGGAAATTTGGAAAGTGTGGACGTTTCAAGTTTAGCGAATGGCTCTTATATTTTAGAACTCAAAGCGCAAGAATTTATAAAAAGACTGGTATTCGTAAAAGACAGGTAGCATTAAAAAATGAAATTGAATAGGCTAATTGTTTAGTTTTTTTGTAGTTTGATACTTGCAGGACTAATAACTTAGCTTCATTGAACCACTTTAGGATGCCTTTAGTGAGGAGTCATTATTCAATTTATGCTGCTCAAAATATATATTTTCGCCCATAAAGATTTAATTAAGGATGGGAAATTTTGTATGTTTGCAAAAAAATATAGAAATGGGAATACATTATATAAGTCCTGTAGAATCGAGTTTGGAGAAGCTTGAAGAAATAATTTCTGAAAATTTTAGCTTAGCATTGTCGCCTGAATCAAAGCAACTGATTATTAGTTGCCGCGAATATCTAGATAAAAAAGTATTAGAATCTAAAACAGTTTTTTATGGTATAAATACCGGATTTGGTTCTTTATGCAATGTATCAGTTTCGGATAATGATTTACAGCAGTTACAGGAAAATTTAGTTAGGTCGCATTCTTGTGGTGTGGGCGATGAAATTGATATTCGGTTTTCAAAATTAATTCTTTTGCTTAAAATTCACGCTTTAGCTCTTGGTAAATCCGGAGTTCATTTGTCAACAGTTGAACAGTTGATTTATTTTTATAATAATGGTATAATTCCTGTTATTTACCAACAAGGTTCTTTAGGTGCATCAGGAGATTTAGCTCCATTAGCCCATATGAGTTTAGCACTAATAGGCGAGGGTGAAGTTTATTATAAAGGACACAAGTGTAGAACAAAGGATGTGCTTACTCAACTAAACAGCGAAGGGATACATTTAAAATCAAAAGAGGGTCTAGCGTTGCTTAATGGCACACAGTTTATGAGTAGTCATTTAGCAGATTCTGTAATACGCATGAATCGTTTGGTTGAATTAGCCGATTTGGTAGCAGCAGTTTCCATTGAAGCTTATGATTGTCGTCCTGAACCTTTTAATGAACACCTTCATAAAATACGACCTCATAGAGGTCAACAATTTGTCGCAGCTAATATTTTGAATTTACTTAAAGATTCAGAAATATTTTATACGAAAAAAGAGTCTGTGCAAGATCCATACTCATTTCGTTGTGTTCCGCAAGTTCATGGCGCCAGCAGAGATGTGCTAGAGTATGTTAAAAATGTAATTACTGTTGAAATAAACTCAGTAACCGACAATCCAACCGTTTTTCCTGATGAGGATATGATTTTGAGTGGCGGCAATTTTCATGGACAAAGTCTCGCAATGAGTTGTGACTTTCTTGCAATAGCTGCTGCAGAACTTGGCAGTATATCTGAAAGAAGAATATACAGATTAATTTCAGGTGAGCGTGGATTACCCGCTTTTTTAGTTGCAAATCCAGGTCTGAACAGTGGTTTTATGATTCCTCAATATACTGCAGCATCTATAGTTAGTCAGAATAAGCAACTATGCACTCCTGCAAGTATAGATTCTATAAGTTCATCAAATGAACAAGAGGACCATGTAAGTATGGGAGCCAATGCAGCAACAAAACTTGTAAGAGTAATTGATAATCTTGAGAAAATTATTGCAATCGAACTTTTTGCAGCATTTCAGGCTTTAGAGTTTAGAAAAGAATTGAAAACATCTAAGACAATAGCTCGGATTTTTAAAGATTTTAGAAGCACAATTCCTTATATTGAGAACGATGTTGTTATGTATGATCTTATAAATAGGAGTGTTCAGTTTATCAGGGATTATAAGTTTTAGAAAATCTCAGTATTTTTTACTAAGAGCTTATGAGTCGGTGGCTTCGGCTTCGCTCAGCCACTTCATATTTCGGTGGTTGGGCGAATCTGAAAACACCGATTAAAATAAAGCCAAAACCAGCTCCCTAAGTTCATAAAAAAGGCTGCGAGTAGAGTCGCAGCCTTTTTTCTAATACATAGTTCTATTTATTGAACTAATTTTTTATAGTAGTTATATCTCCATTTAGCATTTGATTCAGCTTCTACGAAGAGTCTTTTTGCATCTTCAGGGAATGATTTAATAAGTGAAGTATATCTTACTTCGCTCATTAGGAAGTCTTGGAATTTACTGAAGTCAGGCTCTTTACTGTCAAGGACAAAAGGATTTTTACCTTCAGCCTCAAGTAGAGGGTTGTATCTGTAGTTATGCCAGTATCCACATTCCACAGCAAGTTTCATTTGCTCCTGAGATTTACCCATTCCTGCTTTTAATCCGTGCGAAATACATGGAGCGTAAGCAATAACAATTGAAGGTCCAGGATATGCTTCAGCCTCTTTCAAAGCTTTGAAGAACTGATTTTGATTAGCTCCCATCGATACTTGCGCCACATAAACATAACCATAAGTCATCATCATAGCTCCGAGGTCTTTTTTGCGAGTTCTCATGCCTGCAGCAGCAAATTTAGCTACAGCACCAACAGGAGTTGATTTAGATGCCTGTCCTCCAGTATTGGAATAAACTTCAGTATCCATTACTAGAATATTTACATCTTTGCCGGTTGCCATTACGTGGTCTAAACCACCAAATCCGATATCATAAGCCCATCCGTCTCCACCAAAAACCCATACAGATTTTTTGATTAGATATTGCTTTTTCTCTTTTACCTCTTTGGCAATATTATCATTTATTCCTTCAATTGCAGCAAGCAATTTTTTTGATGCAATTTCTGAAGCTTCAGCATTGTCTTTATTTTCGAGCCATTCTGCAGCAGCTTGTTTTGCTTCACCTGTCCAAGTATTCTCTTTTAAGAGCATTGCAATTTTCTCTCTGATTTTCTCAATACCGGCAGCCATACCAAAACCATATTCAGCATTGTCTTCAAACAATGAATTTGCCCAAGCCGGACCATGTCCTGATTTGTAGTTTGTACAATATGGAGTCGATGGTGCAGAAGCTCCGTAAATAGAAGAACAACCTGTTGCATTCGCAATAAGCATTCTTTCTCCAAATAATTGAGTAATTGCTTTAACATAAGGAGTTTCACCGCAACCTGCACAAGCACCTGAAAACTCAAACAAAGGTTGAGCAAACTGTGAATTTTTAACTGTTTTATCTTTAGGCAGAATGTCGTCTTTATATCCAACAACTTCATCCATATAATACCATCTTTCCACTTCATCCATTTGTGTTCCGAGAGCTTTCATTACCAAAGCTTTTTCTTTTGCCGGGCATACGTCTTCGCAGTTTCCACAACCGGTACAGTCGAGTACACTTAACTGCATTCTGAAATTAAATTCTTTGGTTCCACCAATACCTTTAATTGTTGCTGTTCCTTCCGGTGCATTTTTCAATTCATCATCTGTAAGAAGGAATGGGCGAATTGCAGCATGAGGACAAACATATGAGCACTGATTACACTGTATGCAGTTTTCGTGAACCCATTCAGGAACATTAACAGCAATACCTCGTTTTTCAAATTTTGAAGTTCCATTTGGAAATGTTCCGTCTTCTCTTCCGTTAAAAGTTGAAACCGGTAAAATATCACCTCTTTGAGAGTTGATAATATCAACAACATTTGAAATAAATTCCGGGACTTCTCTGTTACGAATAACTTTAAATCCTTCAGTTTCTATTTTTGCCCATTCTGTCGGAATTTCTATTTGAATTACATCTTCTCCAGCATCCACAGCCTTGTAGTTCATCGTAACTATGTCATCACCTTTTGCCTCGAATGATTTCTTAATCATTGATTTCATTTCCTTAACTGCTATTTCATAAGGTATAACCTCACTAATTTTGAAAAATGCAGCTTGCATGATTGTATTGGTTCTGTTACCAAGACCAATATCTTCAGCAATTTTAGTTGCATTGATAATATAAAACTTGATGTTCTTTTCCGCCAGAGTTTTTTTCATATGATCTGGTAAACGATTTTTTGTCTCCTCTATGTCCCAAATTGAATTGAAAAGGAATATTCCGTTTGGTTTAATTCCAGCAAGCACATCATATTGATTAATATAAGCAGGTACATGACATGCTACAAAATCCGGACTTGTTACCAAATAAGGAGCTCTTATCAATCTATCTCCGAAACGAAGATGAGATGTAGTAAAACCGTAAGATTTTTTTGAGTCGTAAGCAAAATATGCCTGACAGAATTTATCGGTAGTTTCACTAATAATTTTGATTGAATTTTTGTTTGCACCAACTGTACCATCAGAACCTAAGCCATAGAATTTTCCTTCGAAAGTTCCTTTGCAAAGAATTGAAAGATTGGTTTTTGCCGGTAAAGAAAGATTTGTAACGTCATCATTTATCCCAACAGTAAAATGAGTTTTAGGATTTGCAGATTCCATATTTTCAAATATGCTCATTATCATTGATGGTGTTGTATCTTTTGAAGATAAGCCATAACGACCCCTAAGAATTTGAGGTGCATTTTCATCTCCATAGAAAATATCTTTTACATCAAGATATAATGGTTCCCCGTTTGCTCCGAGTTCTTTAGTTCTGTCGAGAACAGAAATTTTCTTAACAGTAGCAGGAAGCACTTTTCTGAAATATTTTTCAGAGAAAGGACGGTACAAGTGGACAGAGATTAATCCTACTTTTTGCCCTGAGTCATTAAGATAATTTACTGTTTCAAGTATTGTGTCAGTAATAGAGCCCATTGCAATAATTATGTTTTCAGCATCTTTTGCTCCATGATAAACAAATGGGTGATATACTCTACCAGTTCGTTTTGTAATTTCCTGCATGTACTCTTCTACCAAGTCAGGAATTCCTTCATAAAACTTATTTGCTGCTTCCCGAGACTGGAAGTAAATGTCTGGATTCTGTGCTGTTCCTCTGGTTACGGGTGATTCGGGGTTTAAAGCATTTTTGCGGAATTTGTTTAAAGCCTCCCAATCGAGCATTTCAGCCATATCATCATTGTCGAAATACTCTACTTTTTGTATTTCGTGAGATGTTCTGAATCCATCGAAGAAATGTAGGAAAGGGACTCTGCTTTTAATTGCAGCAAGGTGTGCAATTGGAGCGATATCCATAATTTCCTGAACAGACCCTGTTGCTAACATTGCAAACCCACAACTTCTAGTACTCATTACGTCGCTGTGGTCTCCAAAAATTGATAATGCCTGAGCTGCAATGCTTCTTGCACTAACGTGGAAAACTCCTGGGAGTAATTCTCCGGATATTTTGTACATATTTGGAATCATCAATAACAAGCCCTGAGATGCAGTGAATGTTGAACATAATGCTCCTGACTGCAATGCTCCGTGTACCGCACCTGCTGCGCCAGCTTCAGATTGCATTTCTTCAACTCTAACTGTTTGTCCGAAAATGTTTTTGCGTCCGTAAGCAGCCCATTCATCAACATTTTCTGCCATGTTTGATGAAGGAGTAATCGGATAGATACATGCCAAGTCACTGAACATATATGCCACATGCGCTGCTGCATGATTTCCGTCACATGTAATAAATTTTTTTGTCTTTGTCATATTAAGTTAATTTTAAAAATTCAATAAAAAATTGACGTGCTAAATTAGTAAAATTCCTGAACTATAAAAATGATTATAGTGTGTTTTCGAATATGTTTTCATAACTTAAACTAATTCTAAATAGGGTGTTTTTTATTGGGCTTTGGCGGGAAATTTGCCGGGGAGGGAAAATGCAGGGGACTGCAAATTTCGTGACAAAGCCTGCACTCACGAACCGATATTATACTATCCCTTATTTGATTTGCACCTTGAATATGCGATTTTGTGATGGATTCTAATAATATTATAAATTCAAATATAGAATCGAATTGCATAAACTTAATTCCGTATTATCGTGTCATCCAGGATTATCATTTTCCAAATTAAAGCTTTAAAGAAATATAAAAAAAAAGGCAGTATTATCTGCCTTTCTCATATATTTTTTGGGATATTCTATTGTTTATCCATTGTAAGAAGAAACTCTTCATTTGTTGCTGTTTGCATCAGTCTGCTTCTCATGAAATCCATTGCTTCTAGAGAATTCATATCAGCAAGAAATTCTCTTAATACCCACAGTCTGTTTATTAAATCTTGTTTTAGCAGTAGGTCTTCACGTCTGGTACTTGATGCTGTAATATCTACTGCGGGATATATTCTTCTGTTCGATAGTTTTCTGTCGAGTTGCAGCTCCATATTTCCTGTACCTTTAAACTCTTCAAAAATCACTTCATCCATTTTAGAACCTGTCTCGGTAAGGGCTGTGGCGAGAATTGTTAATGATCCTCCATTTTCTATGTTTCTGGCAGCACCAAAAAACCTTTTAGGTTTATGCAAAGCGTTTGAATCTACCCCACCTGAAAGTACTCTGCCCGATGCAGGAGCTACAGTATTATATGCTCTGGCAAGTCTTGTAATCGAATCTAGTAAAATAACTACATCATGTCCACATTCTACCATTCTTTTTGCTTTTTCAAGCACTATAGTAGATATTCTTACATGTCTTTCAGCCGGCTCGTCAAAAGTTGATGCGATTACTTCTGCATTAACATTTCTAGCCATGTCAGTTACCTCTTCAGGTCTTTCGTCAATAAGTAATACTATCATGTAAACTTCAGGATGATTTGCTGCTATCGCATTGGCAATCTCCTGTAATAAAACAGTTTTACCGGTTTTAGGTTGAGCAACAATAAGTCCTCTCTGTCCCTTGCCTATAGGAGCGAATAAATCAACTATTCTTGTTGATAAAGTCGCTTTGCCATTTCCTGTAATATTGAACTTTTTATCAGGAAATAAAGGTGTAAGATGATCGAAAGGAATTCTATCCCTCATTATTGATGGATCTCTACCGTTTATTTTAATTATTTTAATAAGTGGCCAGTATTTTTCTCCTTCTTTTGGTGGACGTATGGTGCCTTCTACCGTATCTCCAGTTTTTAAACCAAAAAGTTTAATCTGAGATTGAGATATATAAACATCATCCGGCGAATTTAAATAATAAAAATCTGAAGATCTTAGAAAACCATAGCCATCCTGAATTATTTCAAGAACTCCTGTAATGCTGACAATACCACTGAAGTCAAACTTCTCTTCTTTTCTTTCATCTCTTTTTATTTCAATAGATTTTTCCTGATTCTTTGTAGGTATATCTTTAATGTCAATTACAGGTTCTGAAACTAAATTATTATCATCCTCAGTTTTATCAATATTAGATATAATAGTAATATTTTCTTGAGAATCAGAATTGTCTTTTTCAAAAAGTTCAGGTTGAGTATCTGCAATTATCGCTTTCCTGTTTTTCTTTCTTCTCTCATTATATCTTTCCTGATATTTCTTTAATTCCGGTTTTTCTTTTTTTTCTAAATTATCTTCAGTTTTTGACGAAATTACAGAATTAACAACTTCTTCCTCAACTTTTGGCTTTGGCAGTTCTTCCTTTTTTAATTGGTCGATGTTAATTTTCTCAACAATCTTAGGATTAAGATTTGCAGCTTCAACTTTTCGTATTTCTTTATCAAAGTTGGAAGCTATTTCATTTTGTTCGGGTTCTTTTTCTCCACCTTCTTTTACCGATGATGCATGATTTTCTTTTCTAGATGCATCATCATATTTAATTTTTGCAGCCTTTTTTCTGGGACGATTTTTCTTTTTTTCAACCATTTCAGGCATTTTTTTCGATTCCAAGATCGCCTGCTCATCAAGAATTTTATAAATAATATCTTTCTTCTTGTAGCTCTCAGCTTTTTTTATTCCCAAATTTTTAGCTATTTCCTTTAACTCCGGTAATAACTTAGAGTTAAGCTCGATAATGTCAAAACGCATATTGTGTGATTTTATTTTAATTGAACATTTATTTGTGTTGAATTTTTCAGGTTTTACTTAACAGTTATAAACAACCTGATTTATAACTGCAATTATAATAATAATTTTTTAATAATAAAAGATTTTTAGTCATTTTATGAATTATAATATCTGAATGCTGTAATTATTTACCAAACTTAGTTTATTATAGAAAAAAAGATTTAATAAAAAGCAACCATACATATTTATAAAGCGTTTTAATTATGTGTTAATAAAAAAAATGGCAAAAATGAGACAGTTGAAGATAACAAAGCAGGTAACTAACAGAGATACACCAGCCTTTGAAAAATATTTGTCTGAGATTAGCCATAAGGAAATGATTTCTCCCGATGAGGAAATTTTACTGGCACGTAAAATTAAGAACGGAGACCGTAATGCTCTGGAAAAACTAGTTACTGCAAATCTTAGATTTGTAGTTTCTGTCGCCAAACAATATCAAAATCAGGGATTAACTTTACAGGATCTTGTCAATGAAGGTAATCTAGGATTAATTAAAGCAGCAGAACGATTCGATGAAACGCGTGGTTTTAAATTTATTTCTTATGCCGTTTGGTGGATAAGGCAGTCAATTCTGCATGCTATCGCTGTGCAAGGAAGAATGGTTAGATTACCCCTAAATAAAATTGGAGCACTCAATAAGATTAATTCATGTATATCAGAACTCGAACAAAAGCTAGAAAGGGAACCAACATCAGAAGAGTTATCTAGAGCAATGGAGGTGAACGTTAAAGAAATTAAAGAAACAATTAAAATTAATTCGAAATGTATGTCCATGGACGCCCCTATTGGAAATGAAGATGATGACTATACTCTTTACGATCTAATTGGACTTGAGGATAATGTGCTTCCAGATAACGAATTAATTAAAGAATCACTGCGTCGGGAAATAAATTCAACCCTTAATGTGCTTGGAGAAAGACAAAAGGAAATTATTAAATTATATTATGGCTTGGATGGTCACCATCCTCTAACTCTGGAGGAAATAGCAGAACAATTTGAACTAACCCGTGAAAGAGTTAGGCAACTCAAAGAAGCTGCTATTCGAAGATTAAAGCAAAGTACTAAGCACCAAAGACTTAAATCGTTTTTAGTGTAATTGTGTCAGAAAAAGGGGAGTTTGTGTCAGATCTCCCTTTTTTTTGTGATTCAGCAAAAATATTCTATTTTTGTTAAAATCATTTTTTATGAAAGAAATCATTATTGCACCTTCTATCTTATCTGCTGATTTCAATAATCTCAGTAAGGATATAGAATTGTTAAATATTTCATCCGCAAAATGGATTCATTGTGATATTATGGATGGAGTCTTCGTTCCAAATATTTCTTTTGGAATTCCGATTGTAGAACACATCCGAAAAATCACAAAAAAAGTTCTTGATGTCCATCTAATGATAGTTAATCCCGAAAAATATATTGAAAATTTTGCAGAGGCAGGTGCTGATTTTCTAACAGTACACTACGAAGCATGCACCCATTTGCACAGAACAGTTCAGGAAATAAAAATATCAGGAATGAAAGCAGGAGTCTCCCTGAATCCTCACACATCTGTTCAGGTACTTCAAGATATTCTTCCTGATTTGGATATGGTACTAATCATGTCAGTGAATCCAGGTTTCGGTGGGCAGAAGTTTATTCCAAACAGCCTAAATAAGATTACACAGCTAAGGCAAATGGCACTGCAATATAATCCAAATCTTATAATCCAGGTAGACGGAGGAATAGATACAAAAAATGCTGCAGATATTGTTAATGCCGGCGCAAATTGTCTCGTAGCCGGAAGTGCTGTGTTTAAATCTGATAATCCTTTGCAGACAATCGATAACCTTAAAAACTATATTTAGTTATTTCAGTTTAATTGATTATAGGTTTATTTTTTCAATTTGTTTATTATCATTATTTTTGCAAGTAAAATTTTAAAAAGAAAAAGAAATGTTTGAGAATTTATCGGAAAGACTGGAAAAATCATTCAAAATACTTAAAGGACACGGAAAGATAACAGAAGTTAATATTGCCGAAACTTTAAAAGACGTCAGACGAGCACTACTTGATGCCGATGTTAACTTTAAAACAGCAAAACAGTTTACTGATACTGTCAAGGAAATTGCAATTGGTCAGGATGTAATAAAGTCATTGAAGCCCAATCAGTTGATGGTTAAGATTGTTCATGATGAACTCGCCAAACTGATGGGTGGACAGGCTGTCGAAATAAATATTAAAGCTAATCCTGCAGTTATATTGATGTCAGGTTTACAAGGTTCGGGAAAAACAACTTTTAGCGGGAAACTTGCCAATATGCTTAAGACAAAAAAAGGTAGAAAACCTTTACTTGTCGCTTGTGATGTATATAGACCTGCAGCTATAGAGCAGATTAAAATCCTTGGTGAGCAAATTGGAGTTCCAGTGTACTCTGAAGAAGATAATAAAAATCCAGTAAAGATTGCAAGAAACGCTGTAAAGTATGCCAAGCAAAATGCATTAGATCTTGTAATTGTTGATACAGCCGGTCGTTTGGCAATTGATGAGGACATGATGCTAGAGATTCAAAATATTAAAGCTGAAATAAATCCGCAGGAAATATTATTTGTTGTTGACTCTATGACAGGCCAGGATGCTGTTAATACTGCAAAAGAATTTAATAATCGCCTTAGTTTTGACGGTGTTGTACTAACAAAACTTGATGGTGACACTCGAGGTGGTGCAGCTCTTTCAATTAGAAGCGTAGTTGATAAACCAATTAAATTTGTTGGTACCGGAGAAAAAATGGATGCACTGGATGTTTTTCATCCCGAACGTATGGCAGACAGAATTCTCGGAATGGGGGATATCGTATCTCTGGTAGAGCGTGCACAAGAACAATTCGACGAAGAGGAGTCAAGAAAGCTACAAAGAAAAATTGCAAAGAACGAATTCAACTTCGATGATTTCCTTGCACAAATTCAGCAAATAAAAAAAATGGGTAATATTAAGGAGCTTGCTAGTATGATTCCCGGAGTTGGGAAAGCTCTCAAAAAAATGGATATAGACGACGACGCATTCAAAGGTATTGAAGCGATTATTCGCTCAATGACCCCATACGAAAGACATGATCCTAAAGTTATAAATGGAAGCCGCCGCAAACGAATTGCCGACGGTAGCGGTACAAGCGTGCAAGAAGTAAACAGAATTATTAAACAATTTGATGAAACTAGAAAAATGATGAAAATGATGACCTCAAAACAAAATCAAAAGAAAATGATGCGAGGTAGATAAATTATATAATACCAATATTCAAAAAAATTAAATATGACACAAATTATAGACGGGAACAAAATCGCTGCTGAAATAAAAACAGAAATAAAACATAAAGTAGAGCTTTTGATTGCCAAAGGATTGCAAAGGCCACACCTCGCAGCTATTCTTGCAGGTTCAGATGGCGGAAGCGAATCGTATGTGAATTTTAAAATGAAAGATTGTAAAGAGGTTGGATTTGACTCTTCTTTAATAAGATTTGATGATGATGTAACAGAACAGCAACTTCTTGAGGCAATTACTAAACTAAATAATGAAAAATCTATTCATGGCTTCATCGTACAGTTACCTCTACCAAAACAAATAGATGAAAATAAAATTATTGAGTCAGTAAACCCAATTAAGGATGTTGATGGTTTTCACCCTATAAATACAGGGAGAATGATGAGCGGAATTGATACTTTCCTGTCTGCAACTCCAATGGGAATAGTTGAATTGCTCAAAAGATACAATATAGAAACTGCAGGTAAGAACTGTGTAATTATCGGTAGAAGTAATATCGTAGGCAGACCAATGAGCATACTTATGTCGCAGAAAGAAATAAATGCAACAGTTACAGTTCTACATAGTGGTTCTAAAAATATCAAAGAGGCTTGTAAGTCTGCCGATATTCTAATCACTGCCATGGGAAAACCTGGATTTGTAACTGAAGATATGGTTAAAGACGGTGCTGTCGTTATAGATGTAGGAACAACAAGAGTTAAGTCTGATAAAACAAAAAGCGGTTTCAGACTTGTAGGAGATGTAGATTACAATAATGTCGCTCCAAAATGTTCTTATATTACACCGGTTCCAGGTGGAGTAGGACCAATGACGAGAATAGCTCTGTTGTTAAATACACTAAAAGCAGCACAAAATCAATCGAAATAGCCAGTAATGACAAATCTTAAAGAAATTCTGAACAAAACATTTTTAAGTAAAGATGATCTGATATCATTATTAAATACTGATTTTGATAAGTGTGAGCCGATATTTCGAAAAGCCGCAGATATAAAAACTAAGTATCTCGGAAACATCACATATTTCAGAGGATTGATAGAATATTCAAACAAATGCGCAAAGAATTGTTATTACTGTGGAATTAGAAAATCAAATTGTAATGCCGGACGATATACTCTTAGTGATGAGGAAGTGCTTAATGCCGCTAAATATGCTATTGACAGAAACTGGGGGTCTATCGTAATTCAGGCAGGAGAAATTCAGTCAAAGAAATTTACTGAAAAAATTGAGTATCTAGTTAAAGAAATATCTTCCTCGCAAAAAGAACCCCCGGGTATTACTTTATCACTTGGCGAACAAACTGAAGAAACTTACAAGCGTTGGTATAACGTAGGTGCAACAAGATATCTGTTGAGAATCGAAAGTTCAAATAGAGATTTATATTATAAACTGCATCCCAACAATGACTTACACTCGTTTGAGAAAAGACTTAAATCAATCAAAGAATTGCAGAGACTTAACTTTATGACTGGTACAGGTGTTATGATTGGATTGCCATTTCAATCAATTGAAGATTTAGCAGATGACTTAGAGTTTATGCGTGAGATCGATATAGATATGTGTGGAATGGGACCATATATTGAACATGCTGACACTCCATTATATACAGAGTCTTCATATTTGCTTCCAATAAAGGAAAGATTCGAATTAAGCATGAAAATGATTGCAATATTACGAATCATTATGAAAGATATTAATATTGCATCAGCTACTGCATTACAAGCTATTGATCCTAAGGGCAGAGAAAAAGCTATCGCTGTAGGAGCGAATGTGATAATGCCAAATATAACTCCTGTAAAATATCATGAAAATTATCATCTTTATAAAGGAAAACCTCAAATTGTTCCTGAAACAGATGATTATATAAATTCTTTAATAACCCAGATTGAAAATGCTGGAGATAAAGTTGGTTTTGGTCATAAAGGAGACCCTATCCATTTTCAACGCAGAACTGGTTTAGCAAATTTATAGTGCTTGCATGGGTAGTAATTTTTATTTCAATAATTATTTATGTAGTTTTAACTTTATATGAAATTAATAGATATATTTGTATAATAGTAGTGACATAATAATATTATTTTTATAAAATATACAATTTTAAGTGTTATGATGGCTATAGTAAAGAAAGTTTTCAGGTCCAAATTTGCAGAAAGATTAAGGCGTAAAATTGCACTTAATACTGGAATATTTTGCAAAGTAAAAAGACTGTCAGCGTCAGCATCAGAAGACCTTAGAACAGTGAAAATTCTTAAAACCTTTAACTTTACAAAAGTATTAGATATCGGTGCTAATACAGGGCAGTTCGCTGAATCACTTTACGATTTCGGATATAAATCCAAAGTAGTGTCTTTTGAGCCTACCCAAAAAGTATATGATATTTTATTTAAAAGAGCAAAGAAATATAAAAACTGGGAAATAGCTGAAAAAATGGCTATTGGAAATAATTGTGGTTTTATTGAAATAAATGTGTCATCAGATAGTTTATTCAGTTCTATTAAGAATATTAGCCAAACTTATACAGATTATAATAAAAGCTCTAAAGCCATTACTCAAGAAAAAGTTAAAATTAATAGTATCGACTCTCTTGAAAACATCTATTTCTCAAAAGACGAAAATATATTTCTTAAAATCGACACTCAAGGTTATGAAAAGGAAGTGCTGGAAGGAGCTGAAAGAAGTCTGGGTTTCGTAAATGGAATTAAAATTGAAATTCCTCTGGTTCCTATATACGACAAAATCGAATGGGGTTTATTGGAAATTGTTTCTTTTCTTAATCAACGAGGTTTTACTTGTGTCAGTCTTAACGAGGTTGCTGTTAATAATGCCACAGGATTGGTACACGAAGTTGATGGAATCTTTATAAAAAGTATTCTTTTAAATAAAATTAATAAATGATTACGGCATATCAGTTTATAAAGTTTAAAGAATCTGATTTTGATGCTTTTTATAGTTCTTTATTTAAAAAAGAAATATTTATATGCTTTGATCTGGAAGATAATATTGTAGATTTCAAACTGGCTAATACTAATAAATACAAAGAAATATACCGAAAGAAAATCATTGATCTTATCACTAAACATAAAGGACAAATCAAAGCAGGATCCATTTGTTTTAATATTAATGAAATCGGATCATACAGATATTTTGAAGATCTTGACGCTCTACATAAGATTTTAGATCATAAGATTTCAACTATTTTTATACCCAAAATAAATAATATCAACTGTCTTGAACGATTTATTAGTGATACTTCTAGCCTAATTTTTGAAGAATTTGTGCCTGTAATTGAGACAAATGATGCATTTCAGAACATAGAAGATATTTTAAGTTTTAAGAATGCAAAATTTAAACGATTTGCATTTGGACATTCCGATTATAATTTGAATTGCAATATCTTCCCTTTTATTCATCATAATAATCCAAAGTATTGGGAATGGATAGAAAGATTTGCAGAGGTCGCAAATAAATTCGATAAAATATTTATAAATTCTCCATTCATGTTTCTAGATGATGCAGATGCATTTTGTTCAATGCTTATTAAAATGAAGCAGTACTTTAAGACTTGGGGACAGGTGTGTTTTAGTACTAGTCAAAGTTATATGTGCGTTGAACTACCTGCTTTATTAAAATATGATGAACTATATGAGGATAACTTTCGTCATATAAATAGTAAATCAAAATATGCAAGATTCATTGTAGATAGCTTTGAAAAGTATAATAAAGAAGGTTCAGGATTTGCAATTTGCCCTGATGGAAACTACTTCATAAGTCCTCAAGAATATGTTGCATCAAAAAGGTTTCTTTACGAGCCTCTTTAAATGTTAGTACTACTGCTTTACAATACGTTTAGTACTCTTATAATTTTCGTTCTCAACAACAATAAAATATAGCCCGGCACTTACATTACTTATATCAATACTTATATTCTGCTTACCTATTTCTGTTTTTAGAACTCTGCCGTTAATATCAATAATGGAAACATTTGAAATTATTTCTGTTCCAGTTTTTACGTAAATTACGTTTTGTGTTGGATTTGGAAAAATTTCCAATTTATCTCCAGATATAGAACATGCGTTCAGAACGATTGTTTCGTATGATATTTCCCAACCGGTAGACTGTCCTGAATCACTTGATTCAAATGTTATTAAAATTTCATTCGATTCTATGTGCAGATCAGAAGGTATGAAATTTCCTGTGAATGACCCGATAATGTCTGTATTCTTATTATTTCCATTGAATATTTTCAATGTGTCGCCTTCAAGTAGATTTAGTCTATTAAAACTCAGTTTTATATAGTCGAACTCGTCAACTTCAGGTGCAATCAGCCACTCACAATTAGTATTGTTAAAATATAGATTAGGACCACTTCCATCATCAAATGTCCAAGCTGGTTGTCTATATGTGATAGAGCCACAATAATCAGCATAATAGGGGTCAACATTTACAAGTGCTCCCTGATTATGAGGGAATAAAGTTAGCGGGTTTATAATCTCAAGATAAAAGAATCCGTCAGCAGAACCACCCCATCCCCAATTAAAGTGAAAAAAAGACGTTCCTTGATAACCATCAACGACATAGGCATGACCATCGCCTTGGTTACTGTTGCCTCGGTATATTATTGGTTTTCCTCTGTCCAAATCTTGTATCAATAAGTATTGCCATTCATCAAGTTCATATTTAAACATTTCGACTAATTCCATTCCTGAACGATATTTGAAAAATTGCTTAAGTGCAAAGAACACTCTTTGAATGGTGGAACCTGAACCAGTATAATCATAGTCCATGTCAACTGAAACACCACAATGGAATATTAATTCAGCAATAGCATCCCTGCTTAAAGTATTTATTGAATTTGTCATTTCATCCCACCTGTAAGTGGTTGCCCCAAAATCAATTTCAATATAATCTCCCCAAAAATACTGATAAGTAAATCTTCCTGTTTCTGGGTAATCATAATATTTCATGACCTGAGCCATAGCAGTCGCAACACATCCTGCATATACTCTCCCACCAGGACCGGCCGGATGCAATGGACAAAAGTAATTATAAGGATAATTCTGATTCCATCTTGTTGTCAAAAGTTTGTTTACTCCTTTAGTCTCTATTTTATTGAAAGAGTTATTGTAGAAACGTTCCCACATATCCATAATTTCATCAGAAGCTTCGTAATTATTTTCTCTTACTTCCTCAATAGCTGTAGTGTAGATTGATAACCACTCTTTTGTAGCAGGAGCAATATTCTCTAAGTCGAAACTCGTTTCAAATGAATATGCTAAAATTGGAGCAACTCTTTCATCTGCACTTACCATCACAAAACCTCCATTTTTAAAATTGTAAATATGAATTAATTCCTCTCCTTTAGAATCCGTAACCTTTAAGTATTTACTTATTTCAGTATTCATTTTTTCAGGAATGAATTCTTGTTTCATTGAGCTGACAAAATTAATCCCTACGATAGAAGCATCCGTGCCTGATACAAATTGAGAAAACCCATTTGTTATTAAAAGCGTAAGAATTATTATCAATAAAAATATTTTTTTCATTATATAAATTTTTTAATATTCAATAATGTAATAATAGTAATTATTTGTAAGGTGAGAAAATATTTTATACTTAAGGTGCTTATAATGATATTTTTTTGTTTTACATGCTCAAAATTTGTTTTATTATTGGAATTAAAAAAACTATATTTGTTACAACTAAACTATGAAATTATGCAAAACGATTCAAGAACCAAAATTATTGCAACTCTAGGTCCTGCAAGTTCTGATAAGGAAGTATTGAGAAAAATGATTAATGAAGGACTTGATGTATTCAGAATTAATTTTTCTCATGGAACACATGATGAGAAATCGAATATTATAAGAATCATTCGAGAATTAGAAACTGAAACTGGAGTAAATGTTGCGATTTTAGGAGATCTACAGGGTCCTAAGTTGAGAGTCGGAATAATTGAGAATGAGCCAAAATTATTAACAGAAGGAGAAATCATCAGTTTTACTTCAAACAAATCTTTGCATTGTAATGATAATATTTATGTTAGTTACGATAATATTGCCAAAGATATTCAGCCAGGAGATTTGCTTTTAATCGATGATGGAAAAATTAAATTAGAATGTGTTGAAACAGATAATAATACAAACCTAAAAGCAAAGGTATTATTTGGAGGAAATCTTTATTCCAAGAAAGGAGTTAACCTGCCCGATACAGAAACTAGTTTGATGTCTTTAACAGAAAAAGACAAAGAAGATGTAATTTTTGCTTTGAAAAATAACTTGGATTGGATTGCATTATCATTCATCAGGACTGCTGATGATGTCGTATATCTCAGAAATTTCTTACATGAATTAGACGCAGAAATAAATATTATTTCTAAAATTGAAACGCCTAGAGCAGTCGAAGATATTGATAATATTATTTCAGTTTCTGACGGAATTATGGTAGCACGAGGAGATCTTGGAGTTGAAGTAAGCTTTGACAGAGTACCTGTTATTCAGAAAATTATAGTTGAAAAATGTATAGAAAAATCAACACCGGTTATTATTGCTACACAAATGCTTGAAAGTATGATCTATAATTTTCGTCCTACTCGAGCAGAAGCAAATGATGTTGCCAATGCGGTATTAGATGGAGCTGATGCATTGATGCTTAGTGGAGAGACATCGGTCGGAAAGTATCCAGTCGAGACAATTCATGCAATGGAGAGTATCATTCGATTTACTGAATGTACTAGAGCTAAATATTATAATTTTCATTTGCCTTTGAACATCGGAGCTCAGTTTGTGCCTGATTCAATTTGTTATAATGCTTGCGTAATGGCTCAACAAACCAAGGCTAAGGCAATAGTTGTATTTACCTATTCCGGATATACCGCTATACGTTTATCAGGTTTAAGACCTGAAGCTAAAATATATGCTTTTACAGCAAATGAAAGTTTGCTTAGGAAATTGCCTTTGTTATGGAGCCTAAATACCTTTTATTCAGAATACATAGATTCAATTGATTTGGCTATTGAATATTCAAGTAATGTTTTATTAAAAGAGCAACTCATAGAGGAAGGAGATATTGTTATACATGTCGCAAGTACTCCTCTTCATCTTAAGGATAAGGCAAATATGATTAAACTAAGTGTGGTTTAATTGGTTTTTTTACTGAACAATGAGTCTACAAATTCCTTTTTGTTAAATATCTGCAAATCATCCATACCTTCGCCAATTCCTATGTATTTAACAGGAATTTTAAATTGATCAGAAATCCCGATGACGACACCACCTTTCGCTGTACCGTCTAATTTTGTAATAGCAATTGCATTTACCTCCGTAGCATTTATAAATTGTCTTGCTTGCTCAAACGCATTTTGACCAGTAGAGCCGTCAAGTACTAAGAGAACCTCATGTGGGGTTTCGGGCATCAGTTTCTGCATAACCCTTCGAATTTTTGATAATTCATTCATGAGATTAACCTTATTGTGCAGTCTGCCAGCAGTGTCAATTATTACAACATCTGCATCATTTCCAATAGCAGATGCAAGTGTGTCGTATGCAACCGATGCAGGATCTGAACCCATCTTTTGCTTTACGAGTTCAACTCCAACCCTACCTGCCCAAACTTCGAGCTGCTCAATTGCTGCAGCACGAAATGTGTCTCCGGCTCCAATATATACTTTTTTGCCCGAAGTTTTAAACTTGTGTGCGAGTTTAGCAATAGTGGTTGTTTTGCCTACACCATTTACACCCACCACCATAATTACATAAGGCTTGCTTAATATATTTATATCCCAATCTTCGAAATTTCCGGTATTGTTCTCTTCTAATAAAGCTGCGATTTCGTCTCGAAGAAGAAAATTTAACTCTTCTGTGTTTAAGTATTTTTCTGATTTTACCCGAGTTTCTATTCTTTCTATAATTCTAACAGTAGTCTCGACTCCAACATCAGAACTTATTAGCACTTCTTCTAGTTCATCAAGGAACTCATCGTCGACTTTTGATTTGCTAAAAAAAGTTCTGTTTAGTTTGTCAAAAAAACTATTTCTAGTTTTAGATAAACCATCATCTAACTTCTCTTTTTTTTCTTTATTGAAAAATCCGAAAATACCCATGTTTAAAAAACTTAAAAATCAGTATAAAATTATAATAAAATAACAAAAAAAAAGCATCTCCAACATAAAAGATGCTTGTTAAAAAATCAGTATGTAAATATTGTTATTTTTTGCTGAAAAAATCTTTAGCCAATTCAGCATCCATAATTTCTTCTTTGAACTGATAATGACCTGTTTTTGAATTTTTAACCATCTTAATGCATTTTGCTACGTTTTTACCATCACTCTTTTTTAACGTTGCAACTACTTTCTTTGCCATAACTAATTATTTATTTGATTTCTTTATGAACAGTTACTTTTTTTAGAATAGAATTGTATTTTTTTAACTCCATTCTGTCGGGTGTGTTTTTTCTATTTTTTACAGTAATATATCTTGATGTTCCGGGCATACCCGATTCTTTATGCTCTGTACATTCCAAAATTACTTGAACCCTATTTCCTTTACCTTTTTTTGCCATTTTTTATCCTCCGGTTAAATTAGTTGATATAACCTTTTTCTTTTGCATCTTTCAATGCTTTTATTAATCCTTTTTTATCTATAGTTTTAATTCCTTTAGTCGATACTTTCAAAGTTATCCATTTATCCAATTCCGGATGATAGAACTTCTTGGACTGAAGATTTACATTGAAAGTTCTTTTAGTTTTAGCATTGGAGTGAGAAACATTATTCCCAACCATAGACTTTTTCCCTGTTATTTGACAAATTCTTGCCATAGCTTTATAATCTTAAAATTTCGGACTGCAAAAATCGGTAAAAAAAATTAACTATCAAAATTATTTCGTCATTTTTTTTCGAATAGTTTTAGATTATGCATTAAGCTAATAATTGTGATGTTTTTTTATATAATATTTTTTATTTTTGGCTCTTAAAATAAACTTACCCTAAGGTATGAATTGTAATGACTTAATAAATTGTAACTGTACTTACTATTCCTGTTCTCGACATGGGAAATGTTGTGAATGCATCAAATACCACAAAGACAGGAAAGAATTACCTGCATGCTATTTTTCTAATGAAGATGAGAAAAAATATAACAGACAAATTACTTTTTACAACAAGATTAATAAAATTTAAACTAATTGAAATTGATTATTTATGGAAGACCAAAAACTAATTATTACCGACACAAATCAGAAAGATGTTATTTGTAGTAATTGTGCTGGTAAACTTATTTACAATCCGGGTTCAGAATTTCTTTTATGCGAATTTTGTGGAGCAAAGAATATTATCGAAATCCGTGATGAATCGATTGAAGAACTAGACTTCGAAGAGTATTTGCGAAATTCAATGAATCTACAGCAAGATACTGTAGAGATAAAAACATTCGACTGTAATGCTTGTGGTGCAAAAACAAGTATTGAGGGTAATATAATATCATCAGAATGTCCTTTTTGTGGAAGTAAATATGTTCTTAAGCAGGAAAGTTGTTCAAGAATAATTAAACCTAAATCATTACTACCATTTAAGGTAACTCAGAAAGAAGCTGTTGATGCTTTTAAAAAATGGTTGAAAAAACTATGGTTTGCTCCTCCAAAACTAAAAAAGTTTGCTTCTCAAAGCGAAAAATTAAATGGCGTTTATATTCCATTTTGGACTTACGATTCAGATACTGTTACTGACTATAAGGGTAAAAAAGGTATTGATCGTACCGAGACTTATACAACAACAAATAGTAAGGGAGAATCTGAAACCCAAACCAGAACAACTACTACATGGTATAACGTAAGTGGTACTGTAAAAATATTTTTCGATGATGTACTTGTTGTTGCAAGTGATTCTTTGCCAAGAGATAAAGTCGATAAATTAGAACCTTGGGATTTTCAGAATCTTGTGCCATTTGAAGAAAAATTCTTGTCTGGATTCAGAGCCGAAAATTATAAAACTGAACTAAAAGAAGGTTTCGACATAGCAAAACAAAAAATGGATGTGAAAATTAGAGCCGCAATTTGTAAAGATATTGGTGGTGATAGACAGCAAATCACTTGGTTAAGCACTCAGTATTCAAATATAACCTTCAAACATATGTTACTGCCAATTTGGATTAGCGCATATAGGTTTAAAAATAAGGTTTATAGATTTATTGTTAACGGAAGAACCGGAAAAGTTCAAGGAGAAAGACCATGGTGTTGGTGGAAGATCTTACTAGTAACACTGCTCGCAATTGGTATATTTGCACTTCTAATGTATTTAGGAACAGAATAGAATTATTGTTTAATTTAAATTAAGTTATTATGAGTAAAAAAAATGTAGGAAATTTGATTGCAATTACATTGCTAATATTTATATGTGCATGTAACAATCAGGTTAATATCGAAAAAGAACAAAGTGAAATGGAAAAACTTGTTAAGAATTATGCACTTGTTGAGTTAAAAACAGATATAAGTCATTTGTCCACAAACCAAGTTGAAATAATTCGAATTTTGATTGATGTAGCTGATATTATGGATGAGTTGTTCTGGCTTGATGCGTATGGAGATAAAGAAGCTTTATTAGACGCAGTCGAGGATGAGGTCGCAAAACAGTATATCCAAATTAACTACGGACCATGGGATAGGCTTAACGGTAATGCTCCTTTTATTGAAACATACGGAGTAAAACCAGCAGGTGCAAATTATTATCCGATTGATATTACGCATGATGAGTTTGACAATTGGGATAATCCTGATAAAATGAGTTGGTATACTTTGGTGCGTAGAGATGAAAATGGAGAACTAATCACTAGATGGTACCATGAGGAGTATGCAGAAAAAATTAATGTGGCTGCAGATTTACTCGTAAAAGCAGCAGAATTGGCTGAAGACCCTGGGTTTAAAAATTATCTCGAATTAAGAGCATTAGCTCTCAGAACCGACGATTATTTAGCCAGCGATTTAGCATGGATGGACATGAAAGATAATCTTTTAGACTTTGTTGTGGGTCCAATCGAATCATACGAAGATAATTTTAAAGGTATTAAAGCAGCTCATTCAGGTCAAATTTTAATTAAAGACATTGTTTGGAGTAAGAATATCGAACATTTTAACGAACTTCTTCCAGGTTTGCAAGCAGGATTACCTGTTCCTGATTCATATAAGTCAGAATCAGCTGAAAAAAGTGGAGATATGAATGTTTATTATGTGATTTATTATGCAGGTGATTGTAATGCCGGCAGCAAAAATATCGCAATTAATCTCCCAAATGATCCTAGAGTTCATGCAGCAAAAGGTTCAAGAAAACTTCAATTGAAAAATTCTATGCAAGCAAAATTTGATAAAATTCTTGTCCCTATAGCAGAATTACTTATTGAAGAAGACCTATTGAAACACATAAAATTTGAAGATGCATTCTTTCAAAATGTAATGTTTCACGAAGTTGCTCACGGATTGGGTGTAAAGTTCACCATAGATAAAAAACAAACTGTTCGTGATGCTATAGCCGAATTTTACAGCCCTGTAGAAGAGGCAAAAGCTGATGTTGCCGCTTTATACATGGTAACACAGTTATACGAAAATGGTGAGTTCCCCGAGAAAGATTTAATGGATAACTATGTTACATTTCTTGCAGGGATATTCCGTTCAACTAGATTTGGAGCTGCCAGCGCACATGGAAAAGCGAACATGATGCAGTTTAATTATCTTAGAGAGAAAGGTGCATTCTCAAGAAATGAAGATAGCGGAAAATATACTGTAAACTTTGAACTTATGAAGGATGCTATAGCCGAAATGCTTGAAAAAATAATAATAATTCAAGGAGACGGAAATTATGTAGCAGCCAAGGAATGGGTTGAAAAAAGTGGCGTAATGAGTGAAGAACTTAAAAAAGATTTAGATAGAATAAATGAGGCAGGTATTCCTAAAGACATTATTTTTAAACAAGGAAAAGGTGTTTTAGGCTTATAATATTTAAATTAGAATAAAATATAAATAAAAGAAAGGCTGTAGTTAAAAACAGCCTTTCTTTATAGAATATTATTCAACTTTATCTTCAGAAGTTTCTGATGAATTAGATTTTATCTCTTCATAATGAATATCTTCGGTTAGTGGATCAGATTTTCGCTCAATTGCCTTAATACTCATAATGTTCTTTACCCAAAAAGCCATTATTATTGCTGAGATACCATAAATTAAAACTATAATACCGAAAAATAATATCTGCGATTCAGGTTTTTCAATTATGTTTAATAAAAATATTGTGCCGGCAATTATTAGTAATAACGAAATGCCTAGAAAAATTTTGGCATTAGTTGTTAGAGGAGAAAATGAAACTGAACTAATTAGTTTTGTAATTCCTGCAATAATAATTACAGCTCCAAAAAGAATAATGAATACTTCTAGAAATCTTTCAGGCATAACAATTAAAATAATACCAAAGACTAGATTTAAGCCTGCACCAAAAAGATGCAGAAAGTTGATGAAACTATTTTCATGAGGATTCTTAAATCTAAACCATAATGAACTTAGGCCTGCAAGCCCTATTGCGACTCCAATAATGATAATTAAAGTAATTAAACTGAAGCCTGGGATAAAGATAGATATTAAACCCAATATACTTGCAGCAAAACCTCTGTAAAGAAATGAACGGAATGATGTTATTGTTTTCATAAAATTTAATTTAGATTAATCATATTTATTTACAAATATATGATACTTATGTGAAATAAAAAACTTTATACCGCAATCCCCTACAACATTTTATTTTACAGAATCTCTTTATTGTACAAATTGGAATTAAGAGCTTCTTATCTGCAGTAACATACTGTCTCCGTAGCTCAAAAATCTATAATTGTTTAATAAGGCATGATTGTATATATCTTTCCAAGAGTCGCCAATAAATGCAGCTATCAACATTAGAAGAGTGCTTTTTGGCTGATGGAAATTAGTAATGAGTTTCCTTGTAATTTTGAATTTATATCCTGGGATAATCATGATTCCTGTAGAACAATCTATCTTATCAATATTATTTTGAATCATCATTTTTATTAGTGATGTAAGCGACTCTTCAGCACTTATTTCTGTATCATGATTATATGCTTCCCATTGACTTACTGAGAAAGTTTTATAATCATTGCTTATTCCTCTGGCGATTTGATATCCAATGCAATATATGCTTTCAAGGCATCTTGCGCTCGTAGTTCCTACAACACATAGTTTATTAATATTATTCTTTATCGCTATTAGCTTACTAAGACTTACAGAGAAGTGTTCGGTGTGCATTACATGATCATTAATATTATCTGTTTTAACAGGTAAAAATGTCCCTGCACCAACATGTAAGGTAATATCTGTAAATTCAATCCTTTTTTCTTTGAGTTTCTCGAATATATCTTCAGTGAAATGAAGTCCGGCAGTTGGAGCAGCAACAGATCCTTGATTCTTTCCGTAGATTGTTTGATATCTCGTTTTATCAAGTCTTTCCGATTTTCGGTTAAGATAAGGTGGAATGGGAGTTTCGCCAGTTTCTCTAAGAATGTCCGAAAATAATATATTTTCATTATTCCACGAAAACTCAACTAGAAAGCCATTGTTAAATCTTTCTATTTTTGATGCACTTATGCTTACTTCTGTATGATTTATTATTGATTCCAAAATCAATATTTCATCTTTCCATTTCTTACCATTTCCGACTAAACATTTCCACCGACACTTTTTATTGGCATTTAAAGATAGATCATAATTCACAGGATTTTCCGGTTCAAGACAAAATATTTCAATTTTTGCTCCAGAACTTTTATAAAAATGAAGACGGGAGTTAATTACTTTAGTGTTATTGAAAACCAGTAGGCTCGATTCATCAATAAACTCTTGAATATTTGTGAAATTTGTGTCAGTAATCTGATTTTCTTTGTAAACTAATAGTTTAGAATCATCTCTTTTAATTAAAGGATATTTCGCAATTTTTTCCTCAGGTAGAATATAATCGTAGTATTCTGTATGTATATTTCTCAAATCTTTTTTTTGCAAAAATAATAAAAGCTCCTAATGTGTTTGACTAAATATTCATGATTTCAAAAATATGTTAGGTAACTCAATAATTAAATGATTGTTTGCCAAAGTCATATAAACAATTATATGACCCACTAAATAGTGCAGAATTTTCTTAAATTTGCAAAGTCAAAATGAAATATTATGAAATTTAATCCTGGAGATAAAGTTCGATTCTTAAATGAAAAAGGAGGAGGAATTATTCAAAAAATTCTTTCAAAAACTATGGTAATCGTTAAAACTGAAGATGATTTTGAATATCCTGAACAAAATGCAAATCTAGTTCTAATTGAGGCTGCTAAAATTGAAAATCAAAATGAAAAGACCAAAGTTGATGAAGTGACAATTAAAGAAGAAATTGTTACAGAGGATTATACTGATTATAAGGAAGATGATAAAACTGTAATTGCTTTTGCATTTGTAAAAAAGTTTGAAGGAGAGAAGGAAGTTTTCGAGGCATATTTAATTAATGATTCCAACCATCATCTTTTTTATCATGTTGTTCTTAAGGGGGATAATGCTTTTGAAATGCTAGATGCAGACATTACTGATCCTGTCACACTTGTTAAAACCGCTAATTTTTCAAGAGATAGAATTAATTCAGGTAAGGAAATTATTATTCAGATTAGTTTTTTCGGTCATAAATATGATGTCTTAAAAGACCAGATTGTAAGAAGAATTAAAATATATCCCATAAAATTCTTTAATGATGGATTTTTTACTGATAATGATTATTTAGATGAAAAAGCTTATGTTTTTATGCTATATACAGAAAAGCCGGGATTAGGTCAGTCAATAAAAACTGAACATGATTTTGAAAAACTTATTCTTGAAAAAGATTTTTCTCAAACTTCAGAAAAATCTCAAACTTCAAAACCTCATAAGAAACCCGAAACTATTGAATGTGATTTACATATTCAAAATCTTGTTGAAAGCGTGATTGGAATGACAAACCACGAAATTTTAAGTATACAGATGAATCATTTTCACAAACAATTGACTGATGCTATTAGCAATAAAGCCGGAAAAATTGTTTTTATTCACGGAATTGGCAACGGGACATTAAAGAACACACTAAGAGAGTCTTTGTCAAAACAATATAAATTGCATTATGAAGACGCATCATTTAGGGAATATGGCTTTGGAGCAACTATGGTAATTTTGTAGTTATTAAACTAGACTAAATTTCTATAGTCTTGATTTCTTTTAATGAATTGAAGTCGTCTTTTGCGAGTTTTTTTCCATTATAGGTAAGTGTCTCACTTAGTTTGATTTTGTGTTGCTTAATCCCGTTACTGAAGAATAATTTGATGTTTATGTATTCTTTCAAAAATGTCTCTAAATTTTCTGTGTTTACAGCAATCTTTGCTTCAATCATGGTGCTGATTTCTTCCTGAAATATTGGATAATTCCCTTTTTGTCCAAAAACTGCATGGCTACCTTCATGTCTTATGAAAATAGCATTGAGTGGCTGAAATGTTTCTTCGTATAATGAAGCGGGAAAAGAAATCTCGATTTTGAAATCTTTTTCAACCTTATTTCCGGCATTTCTTATCAGAAATTTCGGATAAAAACTCATGCTACTATATTTTCCACTGCTTAAAATTGGTAAGCCGTTTGTATTATAAATCCCTAAAAACTCAAGATCACAATGCGAAACTTTGCCATAAAGCATTCTAACTTCAGATTCGTCCATTAAAACGCTTTTCCCTTTTTGAAGTCTATAGAACCTATTGTCAGAAAACATATGTGGCTGATTGTTATTCAGTGGGATTGTCATGTGAATAATACAGTCATTTTCACTTCCCGGGACTGGAACGAAATTTATTTCAAGATCTTTTATTGGCTTGTCGATATGAGATTGAATCTCATTAAACAGCCATTCAGCATTTTTTGTGAATTTTCTAACAGGATCAATTCTTTCAGCTCTATTGTATTTACATGATATTCCATATATTATTTGCCCACCACCAGAATTTGCCATACTGCAAGCAGTTTTAGCAGTTTTAGTAAGACTTCTAGGGGAGAAATCAAGTTCAGAGCCCTTAAACATAAGAAAGGCATCATAACTACGGTTTTTTTGACTAACCAAAATGTCGTAATAATCAAATGAAGAATTCGTGATTGCTTGCATAATATATGTTAAATTATCTCGTATCAAAAATAGTCAAAATCATAAATACAAATAGCAAATATGAAACAAAATGCAAAGTTTCATGCAAATCTAGCTTTTTGCAAATGCCGAGGATTATTTAATTATTTAAAAGAACACAATTTTGTTAATTATTTTGTTGATACATAAAAAAATATGCTCTTGGAATCAAGTATTAAAGAGTTTAGTTTTACATCATAAACTGAATTGACTTGGTACTAAATTATATTTGGATAGGATTCTTTCTTGTTGCCTTTGTTGTTGCCTTGGTTAAATTGATTTTTTTTGGTGACTTCGAGGTTTTTCCTGCAATAATGAATAGTACATTTGATATGGCTAGAATGGGATTTGAATTGTCCTTAGGTCTTACTGGTGTTATGACATTGTGGCTAGGAATCATGAAAATTGGAGAAAATGGTGGTGCAATTCGTGTTTTAGCAAGACTTATAGGTCCTTTGTTTAATAAATTGTTTCCCGATATTCCTAAAAATCATCCTGTTCACGGATCAATGGTAATGAATGTAGCTGCAAATATGCTGGGACTCGACAACGCTGCTACGCCGCTAGGTCTAAAGGCAATGACAGAATTACAAGAACTTAATGCAAAAAAAGATACCGCATCAAATTCGATGATTATGTTTTTAGTCCTAAATACCTCGGGACTAACAATAATTCCTGTAACAGTTATGGTTTACCGTGCACAGTTAGGTGCAGTTGATCCATCTGATATTTTTATGCCTATACTTATTACAACCTTTATAAGCACACTTGCAGGCATTCTCGCTGTATCAATTGTTCAACGAATTAATCTATTCAATAAAACTGTGCTTTTGTATTTGGGAAGTTTTTCTTTGTTAATTGCAGGAATTATCTGGGGATTCACAATTCTTAGTTCTGAAAAACTAAATATAGTATCTTCCGTTGCAGCAAACATAATATTGTTTTCTGTTATTATTGGATTTATTTTGCTTGCATTGCGCAAAAAAGTTAATGTGTATGAGTCATTTATAGAAGGAGCAAAGGAAGGGTTTAAAATTGCAATTAAAATAATCCCGTTTCTAGTCGCTATTTTAGTCTCAATAGGTGTTTTCCGTGTTGCAGGAGCTATGGATGCAGTGATAGCAGGACTCGCTTGGTGCGTCGAAATTGTAGGGATTAATTCTGATTTCGTGGAAGCAATGCCTGTCGCCTTTATGAAACCATTAAGTGGAGCAGGAGCAAGGGGCTTAATGATTGATGCTATGAATGTGCACGGAGTTGATTCATTCGTCGGACGACTAGCTTGCACTTTCCAAGGTGCAACAGATACAACTTTTTATATTATAGCAGTTTACTTTGGTTCAGTTGGAATACGAAAAGTAAGACATGCGGTTACTTGTGGTCTTATTGCTGATGCCGTGGGAATAATTGCAGCTATTCTACTCGCATATATGTTTTTCTATTAATGCTATTCCCGCATTACACTTAAACCATTATGGTAGGTAAACTTAATTAACCCAATCTTTTTAGAAATAAATATTTCTTTTATACTATAAATTGTTTGTTGATCTTCAAAGTCGTTGAAAACGAAATGCAATACATCACGAAAAATTGAATCGCCAACTTGAAACTGAGGATGAAACTCAACATGCGATAAAATAGTATCAAACTCTTCATAGCCTTTGTCTGTCATAGTGAGCGATCTATTTCCAAATGGATAATCTGTTCTTGTGATGATTTGATGGCTCAAATCATATGCAATGCCATAATCGTTCAAGCTAATATATAAGATATCTCCAAATGGACTTTTTTCTGCTGACAGCGAAATTGTAAAACTATTTCCAAACCCCGAGGAAAAAGCCTGATAATGATATTCCTTATCCAAACTATAAGTAGTTATGCAAAGGAATCCACCCCATGATTTCAAAAAGTAATGATCTTGATATTTGAAACTAAAACTCTGACTGATATTATTATCGTCTGTCATAAAAAAAAAGTCTCCTGAATTAACCTCGACAAGCCAATCAATATTTTCTGAGCTAAAGTAAACAGTTTCTTTTTTAAGAGCATGCTCTTCTCCACATGATAAAAAAAATATCTGAGATACTATAAATATTATTAATATCAGATTATTCTGATAATGTATAAGTTTCTGCATTTGACATTATTATTTTTAATATACCTTTTTCAGTATTGTAAAATAAACTATCCGCATGTAACTCCTCGTTATTGTATGAGTATGTTTCAGATTTCAAGCCGATTATGTTATAATGCCAAATCGAGTCTATTAAAATCGAATCAATTATCTCATGATTGAGTTGCCCTTCTTCGTTTATATCCAAGTTGAAGAATGCATTGCCAATTGAAAAATAAATATCAAATCTTACAGAGTCTAGATTTGATATTTCGGCTCTCATATTAAAAATGGGATAATCAGGAAAAAATCTGAGCGCGCAAACACGAAATTTCGTAATTACTGCACAACACTTATGACAATCAAAAAACTCCTCTCGAGTATGTCTTTCAACAGTAAAATTTATTATTTGTCCTTCAGAATGCTTTAGACTAAATGTTTGTGAATCTGCATATGGGATTAGTGAATTTATGTTTTCAGGGATTTCTCCAACATCTTTTATTACAGACTTACAATTAATGCATGAAATAAAAGTGATGAAAATTGAGAATAGAATAGATAAAAATATTTTCATTTGTTATATTATTTTCTGACGATTATTATGCTCGTATAAGTTAGATATTTTGCTTTTCCACAACAAACACTAAATCATAACTTGCGATTATGCATAAAATGTTTATTTTCTAATAAAACAATAATTATTTGCAAATTTAAGAGAATTATGAATCTTCCGGTTTTATTTTTTGATTTTTTTAGTTTATTTTGCATCAAAATAACTTAATAACTTGCAATTATGATACAAAGAATACAAACAGTCTTTCTCTTATTGGCTTTAGGAATTATGATTATTGTTTTCGTTATGCCATATGGAATAGTTACAGATGAAAACAATAGTGAAATTGAAATCTCAGTTACAGGTGCTGAATATATTAAAGATGGAGAACTAACTGATTTTTCAGTTTTACCACTAACGATTATTATTTCAATTATTTGTACAATATCGTTTATAACTATAATTCTTTTTAAGAGACGGATGTTACAGATAAGACTGAGTTTTGTTAATCTTGTATTGCAAGCAGGAAGTGTTGGTATGATGTATTATTACATTTACAATGCTGATAAGATTTTTGGTCAGGATTTTTCAGTAAATATTATCCTAATTCTTCCTGTTGCCGCTCTAATCCTTACTTTTATTGCTATCCGACAGATTGCTAAGGATGAGGCATTGGTAAAATCTTTGGACAGAATTAGATAAAGAATCAGAACTTATGATATTCACATGCATGTCTGATTTTGCAAGTCCTATTTTTAAAACCCATTTTTTTTGTATTTTTGTTTTCTTAAAAAAATAAAATAGATTATTATGTACAATAGAATTATATTTCTGATTTTAGTTTTTTTTGTAAGTCATCTGACTTATTCTCAAGGCATTATAACTCCAGAAAATCTAAGCGACATCAAAATGGTAAATGAAGTTGTAGTTTCTGATAATGGCAGTTATGTCGCTTTTTCTCTTGTGGTACCCCGCTGTATTACAGAAGGAATAGGTTATATGAAGAGAGAACTGTATGTTTTTGATGTAAATAAGAATGAAATCATCCCACTGATTACCGGAAATGTGAATGTGAGTAGTTTAAATTGGCTATCCGGTAAAAATATTATTTGTTTTAGGCAAAATACTGAGCAGACAAAGGGGAATCAGATTTTTTGTATTGATTTGTCCGATAAATCAATTAATCAAATAACTGACTTTAAAAGACCGATAAATTCTTTTGACTTCAGAAATAGTGATGAACTTTTTTTTACTTCAATTGAAAGTACTCCCGCCGAAAAGATTGCACTCACAGATAAAGGCATTGATATTAAAATATTTGAAGAAGAATTGTTGCATTTGGAGTTGTATAGATATAATATTAAAAATCAAAAAATCGAAAGGATAATTGATAATCTTACAGTTTATGACATTGAAGTTTCTCCTGACGGATCAAAAATTGCAGCAGCAGTTTCAGTCGTAAATCATATAGATTATTATTACATGTTTCAAAAGATTTACATTATAAATGCTAAATCCGGTGACATTGAAAAACAATTTAACAACCCAGGGAAATTAGGGAAAATGTCGTGGAGTCCAGATAGTAAGAGGCTTGCATTCGTTTCAGGTTCTGATATTCACGATGCTGTTTGCGGGAGTTTGTTTGTGATGAATGTAAATGAAAGAACTGAGTCTTTCGAAGAGTTAACTAATCTTGTGCAAGGCAAAGAATTATCCGTAACTGATGTAATTTGGGATAATAATGAGGAGTTGCTTTATACGGCTGAGGTACGTTCAGATATGGCTCTATATAAGTACAATATTAAGACAGAGAAGCATGAGTCTGTAATAAAGCCCGGAGAGTTAGTTTTTAGAAGGATTGAAAAATCTAAGAATAAAGTTTATATGGCTGGTAATACCTCTTCGCATCCTAATGAACTGTATTCTTATGATGTGAAAGATTCTAGTCTTGAAAAACTTAGTGAAAATAATTTATGGTTGAAAGATATTAAGTTGGCAAAGCAAGAGAAAATCACATATTCTGCGAGAGATGGAAAGGATATTGAAGGTGTGTTGGTTTATCCTTTAAATTTCGAAGAAGGTAAAAGATACCCTGTTATTGTATATATTCATGGAGGACCCGAATCGGCTGTTCAAGATGGTTGGACAAGTCATTATTCTACCTGGGGGCAGTTTGCTGCTGCTCGTGACTATTTCGTTTTTTCGCCAAATTACCGAGCAAGTTCAGGAAGAGGAGTAGATTTTACAATGGCTGGCTATGGAGATTTGCTAGGAACAGAATATAATGATGTGTTAGATGGGATTGATTATTTGATTAATATAGGATTTGCTGACAAAGATAAAATTGGAATTGGTGGAGGATCATATGGAGGTTTCTTCGCTGCATATTCTGCAACAAAGCATAGCGAAAAATTTGCTGCTGCTGTTGTTTTTGTTGGAATATCAAATCAGGTCTCAAAAAGAAAAACAACTGATATTCCTTTAGAAGATTACTTAGTTCATTGGGGATTCTGGACTCACGAAAACCACAAAAAAGTATGGGATGCAAGCCCTGTGCAGTATGCAACTAATAATCAAACTCCAACATTGATTTTGCATGGAGAAGAGGATACGAGAATTCCTGTATCACAAGGTTTGGAGTTATACCGCGCATTAAAACTACATGGCAAGGCTCCAGTTAGATTTGTTCTCTATCCAGGGGAAGGACATGGTAATGCTAAGAATATTAATAGATTTGATTATTTGGTAAGGACATTGGACTGGTTTGACTACTACATTAAAACAAAGCCAGGGTCTAAAGAAATGCCTTCGAAATATTATAATTTTGGTAGTAATTAAAAACTAAATTTAGAGAAATGAGCGCAATTAAGAAGAAAGGATTTTTTAGCAGAGTTTTTACAAGATCTCTGGATATGATTGAAGTTATTGGAAATAGACTGCCACATCCTGCAACAATTTTTGGCTTGCTCGCAATTATTGTTGTTGGCTTGTCTGCTCTTGCATATCATCTTGATGTCAGTGCCTTACATCCGGTACAGAAGGACGGGCAAGATGTTGAAATATATGCTCGAAATCTTGTTAGTTTTGATGGTTTAAGGTGGATGTACACTAATTTATTACATAATTTTTTAAAGTTCCCACCTTTAGGATATGTGCTCGTAGTTATGATAGGTATTGGTGTAGCAGAAGGTTCAGGTTTGTTTGTAATTATGATTCGCGCTTTAGTTTTAAAATCGCCCAAACGTCTTATTACAGCGGCAATTGTTACAGCAGGTATAATTTCTCACTTAGCAAGTGAAGCAGGTTATGTAGTTCTTATTCCTCTGGGAGCAATGATATTTCATGCTCTTGGACGACACCCAATGGCAGGTCTTGCAGCTGCTTTTTGTGGCGTAAGTGGGGGATTTGGTTCAAACTTTTTTATAGGTTCTATTGATCCAATACTTGCAGGAATTTCTGAAATGGCAGCACAAATGATAGACCCTGAAATAACTATAAACCCGGCTGTTAACTACTATTTTATGTTCCTTTCATGTTTTGTTGTGATAATAGTTGGTACATTTGTTACTGAGAAAATAGTTGAGCCTCGCCTTGGCAAATATGAAGGCAGTCTTGAGAAGATCCCAATCGAACAGCTAACACCTATAGAAATAAAAGGACTTAAATGGGCTGGAATCGCCGTCTTAGTTTCGATAGCTTTTCTTGCAATATCAATAATTCCTGAATGGGGATTTTTTAGAGGGGAGGATGGTTCTGTTTTGAAGTCTCCGTTTTTTAATGGGATAATTATTGGTATATTGTTAATATTTTTTATACCAGGACTTGCTTATGGAATTGTTGTTAAATCAATAAAAAATGACAAAGATGTAATGCGCCACATTACTAAGTCAATGAGTGGTATGGCAAGCTATATAGTTTTAGTGTTTTTTGCAGCTCAGTTTGTTTATTTTTTCGATTACACAAATATAGGGCTAATATTCGCGATTAAAGGGGCTAATGGTTTACAGCAAATTGGTTTGACTGGACCTGTTTTAATCGTTGGTTTTATATTATTATCGGCAATTATAAATATGTTTATGGGGTCGGCATCTGCAAAATGGGCTATTATGGCTCCGGTCTTTATACCAATGCTAATGCTTATTGAACCAGCATATCATCCGGGCTTAACTCAGGCTGCCTTCAGAATTGGAGATTCTGTCACAAACCTTATAACTCCTATGATGAGTTACTTTGCACTTATTGTTACTTTTGCTCAAAAATATGATGAAAGATACGGAATTGGAACAATTATCTCAACAATGATTCCATATTCATTCATACTGTTTATCGCATGGAGCGCATTACTTGTGCTATGGATGCTTACAGGTATTCCTTTAGGACCTGATGGACCAGTTCATTTACCATAAGAATATAGATACAACATTCATAGAATTAAGCTCCCGAGAATATTTAATTTCCGGGAGCTTAAATTTCTTTTATGTTTTTATATGGTTTTTACTGGCAAAAGTCAGACAATCTTGGTTATATTTTGAATATTTTCTCGATGTATTTATTATTTTGATTCGCAATGGTAACAAAATATATTGTCATTAGAAACGATCTTACAGTTTAAACAATAAAAAAGGTGACTTTACCAGCCACCTTTTTTTATAAAACCATTATATATTCTGGTTCACTATTGTTTTAAATTTGCCTGGGCAGCTGCAAGTCTTGCGATTGGAACTCTGAAAGGCGAACAAGAAACGTAGTCCATCCCAACCGAGTTGCAAAACTCTACAGAAGATGGTTCTCCGCCGTGTTCACCACAAATTCCAACTTTAAGATTTGGTTTTGTCTGACGACCCCTTTCGGTTCCCATTCTAACAAGTTGTCCTACTCCATCTTGGTCAAGTATTTGGAAAGGATCATTTTTCAGTATAGCCTTTTCAAGGTAGATAGGAAGGAATTTCCCTGCATCATCGCGGCTGTAACCAAAAGTCATTTGAGTTAAATCATTTGTTCCGAACGAGAAGAACTCTGCATGATTAGCAATATCGTCAGCCAATAGACATGCACGTGGAATTTCAATCATTGTTCCAACTAGATAATCAACCCTTTCATTTTTTTCTGCAAAAACCTTTTCGGCAGTTTCTCTCACGATTTTTTCTTGCAATTTCATTTCTTCAACTTCTCCAGTAAGAGGAATCATAATTTCAGGGATAGCTCTGATTCCGCGTTTTTTTAGATTAACAGCAGCTTCAATAATTGCTCTTGCTTGCATTTCCGAGATTTCAGGATAAGTGTTTCCTAAACGACAGCCTCTATGTCCTAACATTGGGTTAAATTCATGCAAATCATCAACTAATCTTTTTATTTCTTCAACACTTACGCCCATTTCTTTCGCCATATCTGTTTGATTAGCCTCTTCATGAGGAACAAACTCATGCAGTGGAGGGTCAAGTAATCTTACAGTAACAGGGAGGTCTTGCATAGCTTCAAAAATACCTTCGAAGTCTTCTCTTTGATATGGTAATAATTTATCTAGAGCTTTTCTTCTGCCTGCTTCATCAGTTGCAAGAATCATTTCTCTCATAGCTTTAATTCTGTCGCCTTCGAAAAACATATGTTCTGTACGGCAAAGTCCGATTCCTTTTGCTCCAAAATCTCTAGCAACCTGAGCATCATGTGGTGTGTCTGCATTTGTACGCACCGACATTCTTGTGTGTTTTTCACTAAGCTCTAGTATTTCTGCAAGATCACCGCTTACTTCAGGATCAATAGTTTTGATCTTACCGTCATAAACTTCGCCAACAGTTCCATTTAGAGAAATCCAGTCTCCCTCTTTATATTCTGCCCCGCTCATTATCATTTTTCGGTTCTTGTAGTCAATTTTTACTTCTCCTGCCCCCGATACACAGCATTTACCCATTCCTCTTGCAACTACTGCGGCATGTGAAGTCATTCCACCTCTTGCAGTAAGAATTCCGCGTGCTATATTCATTCCTTCGAGGTCTTCTGGAGATGTTTCAACTCTTACTAAGATCGAATTTTCGTAGTTTTTGGCTTCATCGGCAAAGAAAACAATTTGACCGGTAGCAGCTCCAGGAGAAGCCGGCAATCCTTTTGCCATTAGTTTTGCCTCCTGAATAGCTTTTTTATCAAAAACTGGGTGTAACAATTCATCAAGTTTGTTGGGGTTAAGACTTAACAGAGCAGTTTTTTCATCAATCACTCCTTCACGTATCATATCCATTGCAATTTTTACCATAGCAGCTCCTGTACGTTTTCCTGAGCGTGTTTGCAATATCCATAATTTCCCTTCCTGAATGGTAAATTCAAGATCCTGCATGTCTTTGTAATGTAATTCGAGTTGTCTCTGTAAGTTATGGAGTTCTATATATATTTCAGGCATAACCTCTTCTAGAGAAGGATATTTATTTGCTCTATCACTTTCCGAAACTTTTGCAAGTTCAGCCCATCTTAGAGAATGTTCCTTAGTAATTTGTTGTGGTGTTCTAATACCGGCAACAACATCTTCTCCTTGTGCGTCAATCAGATATTCTCCGTTAAAAAGGTTTTCTCCTGTGCTTGAGTCTCTTGTAAATGCAACACCTGTACCAGAATTTTTACCCATGTTCCCAAAGACCATTGCTTGAACATTAACAGCAGTTCCCCATTCATCAGAGAATTTGTTAAGCATTCTGTAATATTTTGCTCTCGGAGTGTTCCACGAATTAAAAACAGCCATTACTGAGCCCCATAATTGTTCCCAAGGGCAGTTTGGAAATTCTTTGCCGGTTTGCTTCATAATTGCAGCCTTAAATCTTCGAACCATTTCTTTAAGGTCTTCAACACTAAGGTCTGTGTCGTTTTCAATTCCTTTTTCTTCTTTAATATGGTCAATAATTTCCTCAAAGGGATTATGATCTTCTTTAGTTTCTGCTGCAACACCCATTACGACATCACCATACATCTGAATAAATCTTCTGTAAGAATCCCAAGCAAATCTTTCGTTACCTGTTTTTTTTGCGATGCCTTCTACGGCTTGGTCGTTAAGACCTAAATTAAGTACAGTATCCATCATGCCAGGCATTGATACTCTAGCACCAGATCTTACAGAAAGTAGTAGTGGATTATCGTTTGAACCAAACTCCGCATCCATAATTTTTTCAACATACTTAACAGCTGCTTCGACTTCTTTTTTCAGTAGTTCAACTACTTTTTCTTGTCCAAGTTTATAGTATTCTGTGCAAACATCAGTTGTAATTGTAAATCCAGGAGGTACAGGAACCCCGATTAGATTCATTTCAGCTAGATTTGCACCTTTACCTCCTAAGAGGTTTCTCATTTTTGTATTACCCTCAGCTTCTTTGTTCCCGAAAGTGTAAACTCTTTTAATTGTTGTCATCTTTTATGTTAATTTATTGATTATAAGTAATATAAATATAATTATTATTTTTGAAGTTCAAAATTACAAAAAATAAAATTAATGAATATGATAAAAGACATAATTTCAGATTTATTTAACTTTGTATTATGGTTTTAAACGAAATCTGTTATTAATTTATGCATTCCATTTACAGCTGTTTCTTTGAGATGAATGAAATCTTGAACATTATGGAAATGATCAGAAGGATCAATTATATATTTTTTTGACGTTCGAGAAGCGTAATCAACAAGACCAGCAGCAGGATAAACTTGTAGACTTGTTCCAATAATCAATAAAATATCTGCCTGTTTAACAATATTTATGGCGAACGGGATTGTTTCCACTGCTTCGCCAAACCAAACAATGTGCGGTCTTAATTGGTATCCTTCCGGGCATAAATCTCCAAGTTTTAACTCATAAGCTTTAATATCGCATACGTATGATTGGTTATAAGTGCTTCTTGCTTTGCGAATTTCACCATGTAAATGTAATATTTTTGTTGAACCAGCCCTTTCGTGTAAATCATCAACGTTTTGAGTAATTATATGGACATCGTATTTCTTTTCTAATTTTGCTAATGAATAGTGTGCAAAATTTGGCTCTGCTTCAATAACTGCTTTTCTTCTGGAGTTATAAAACTTGAGCACCAAATCTGGATTTTTTTTCCATGCCTGAGGACTAGCAAGTTCAGTAAAATCATATTTTTCCCATAAACCACCCATGTCACGGAAAGTTGGAATCCCACTTTCTTGACTTATTCCGGAGCCACTGATAACAACTAGTTTTTGCATATTTTTATATTTACTGTAAAGATATAAATTTTTACAATTTCTTAAATTGTTTATAAAAACTAGAGAATTGTTCTTAAAATAATTGCTTATTGTGTAATTTTATAAACTGATATTTTCCTTATGATTGATCCTGTTGTACGAGATAGAATTATTGATACAGCCCAGATAGTGGATGTAATACAGGATTTTGTAACTCTTAAAAAAAGAGGAATAAATTATCAGGGATTGTGTCCATTTCATAATGAAAAGACCCCTTCTTTTTCTGTTAGTCCAACTAAAGGTATTTTTAAGTGTTTTGGTTGTGGAAAGGGTGGAAACTCCGTGAATTTTATAATGGAGCATGAACAACTCTCTTATCCTGAAGCATTAAAATACCTTGCAAAAAAATATGGTATAGAAATCGAAGAGAGGGAATTAACAGACGAAGAAAAAAAAGCTAGCTCAGAAAGGGAAAGCTTAATGATAGTATCGGCATTTGCAGGAAGATATTTTGCCGATCAGTTATTGAACTCAAGTGAGGGTGTAGAGATTGGATTAAGCTATCTCAAGGAGAGAAAATTCAACCAGAATGCTATTGAGACTTTTCAGATTGGATATAGCCCTGATACAAGGGATGCGTTTACAAATCATGCACTAAAAAATGGGTATAAGCTTGAATTTCTTGAAAAAACAGGGCTTAGTATTGTAAAGGAAAATTTTAAGGTTGACAGATTTAATGGGAGAGTGATATTTCCTATATTTGGCTTATCGGGTAAAGTTATTGGGTTTGGAGGAAGAACTCTTAAGTCGGATAAAACAGTTGCAAAATATCTGAATTCCCCTGAATCACCAATTTATAATAAGTCAAGAATACTCTACGGACTTTTTCAGGCAAAAAAGGATATTGTACAAAATGATAAATGCTACTTAGTAGAAGGTTATACCGATGTTATTTCAATGTACATCTCGGGAGTAAGAAATGTCGTTGCATCATCTGGAACATCACTTACTGAAGACCAAATAAGACTCATAAAAAGATTTACTGAAAATGTAACTATTCTTTTCGATGGTGATGCTGCCGGGATAAAAGCTTCTTTGAGAGGAATTGATATGTTTCTCAATCAAGGGATGAATGTGCGAATAGTACTTTTTCCTGATGGTGAGGATCCTGATTCGTACGCCCAAAAACATAGCAGCAAAGCTTTGCAGGACTATCTGAATGATTCCGAAGAAGATTTTATCCGATTTAAAACCCGTTTGTTAGCTGAAGATGCTAAAAATGATCCGATAAAAAAAGCAGCATTAATAAGTGACATCGTCAGGTCTATAGCTCTAATCGACAATAATATTCAACTTGCTGTATACGTGCAGGAGTGTTCGGAATACCTAAATATCGAAGAAAGCATACTCTATTCCGAAATAAATAAATTCAAACGGAAACGAATAGAAAACGAAAGAAAAGTAGTACAACAAAATAGAGACTATAATCAAAGATTACCAATTCCAGTTTTACCCTCATTTGTAGATAATGTCTTTTATGAAAATCAGGAAAAAGAGATTATAAGACTAATTCTATTATATGGTAGCAAAAAGCTTGGAAAGTATGAAACAAGTAATACTGATATTTCTGTTGCTGAGTATATTATTAATGAACTCAGAGATGACAATATGGAAATCAAAAACCTTGTTTATCTAAAAATATTTAAAGAGGTTGAGGCTATTGTTAATACCGGTGATCCTATTGATGTCAAATACTTTATTAATCACTCAGATTCTGAGATTAGTACAATATCTGCTGATTTGTGTGCTTCTAACTATAGTCTAAGCTCTATGTGGGTAAAGAAGGGAGCGTCGATAACCGCAGAGGAAGATAATTTAAACAATATATTGGAAGATGTTTTAATTAAATATAAACTTAAGATAGCTCAACTTAGTAAAGTCGAATCTCAGAAAAAGTTAAAAGCAGCAGTAGCAGGTAAAAATACAAGTGAAATCACTCTTCAAATCGAGAGAATAAGTAGTCTAAATATCGCAATAAATAAATTATCTGAATTACAAGGCAGAGTTATTCTGTGATTTGTAAGTTTTAGTCTTCAATATTTTCAAAAAAACTCAGTTTCCTTATAAATGGTTCATAGCCCATACTTTTTAAGTTATCAAGAGCTTGTTTTGCTTCTCTACGATTTGTAAATTCTCCAACATAATACCGGTACCATCCGTCATCAGAAACATGAAGTTTTACTCCAACTAAATCAGCAAAATAATCTACTGGTTTCATTTTTCTTAGAGCAAATATTTGTACAGTCCACTTGTCTCCGGGTTGCAATGTTATAGAAGATCCATCTGTTGTTATGTTCAATGCTCTAACTTTAAGGAATGCTTCAGTACCCTGAGCTAAAACACTGAATTCTGCTCTTCTGTTGTATTTTCTTCCGGTTGATGTAACATTTTCTGCAATAGGCTTGTCTTCGCCAAATTTTGTTGTAATGATATTTGCCGGATTATTACCTCTCTTAACTAGGTAATCCTTAACAGTTTTTGCTCTGTGATAAGATAATAAATAATTGTACTCGCTACTTCCTATCCAATCGGTGTGTCCTCCAATCTCAATCTGAGCATTAGGATTTTCATTCATATAATCTGCCAACTTATTGAGCATAGCAACATATTCCGATTTGATAACAAATCTGTCGAAATCAAACAGAATGTTCTCAATTACAACTGTATCTCCTTTAAATGTGCTGATTCTGTCAGTAATAGGTAAATCAGCATCCGCAAGTATCGATTTTGTTTCTTTTACATCAAGAGAATAAACATCTTTGTAGCCTTGTGGGAAACTTCCATTCTGATAAATTATTGAGTTGTCTACATTATTTGCAATAAGATAATCAGTAATTTTTTCTAGTCTTATTTTATTCTTTTCTTGTCCTCCTCCAATTATAGGTAGATTAATGTTTATTATTAATCCAGGTCCTTCCTTTTGCCATTCTGACAAAGTATTTATCACTTTGTTAAGCACTTCTATTGCAGCGGGGTCCAAATCTGTCTCGTTGTCAATAAAATAAACAATATCATGCATTAAAAAAGCCTGCAAAACAACCGGGTCAAGTTCTACTGGAATGTATAATTTGGTATATTTATTCATATCTTCAGTTGTAGCAGTATATTTTAAAGAATGAATCATGTGTCCTGCTGCCTCATATGTAATATTATATGTTCTGTCTGGGAATAAAATAAGAATGTAATTACCTCTTCTCTTGTCCGGTCTGTAGATGCCTATTTGCTCTTCAGTATCAACATCTCTGACACTTATTATGACGTCTTCGGGAACTTTGTTATTCAAGTCAGAAACAAGACCATCAAAAACGATTAGATTATTGTAATAAATTCCTTCCTGTAATATTTCGTATATGTCAAGATCTCCAAAAGAGTCATCTTTTGCAGATGCGATATAGCCTCTTCTACCATCAATATTCATAATATACGAAACATCATCATCAGTAGTATTAATTGGATAGCCGAGATTTACAGGTGCTGTGAAATTTCCTCTTTTATCCATGGTTGTATAGAATACATCGTATCCTCCCATAGAGTTGTGACCTTCTGATGAGAAAAACATTGTTACTCCATCAGGATGAATAAAAGGAGACTCTTCATTATATGGTGTGTTTACAACATCACTGATTAATTGAGGCTTACTCCATGTTTCATCGGGGAGTTTTCTCATTACATATATGTCTCTTTTACCAACTCCTCCTTTTCTGTCACTAGTAAAGAAAATTGAATTGCCATCAGGTGATATTGATGCATGCGTTTCTCTGTATTTAGTGTTAATATCTTCACGTAATAGTTTTGGTTCTTCCCACTCATAACCATCATTGTCGAGTCTTGTCGCAGTATAAATATTTCCTGAGTTGTCTTTACCTGATCTGTAAAAGAATAATTGTTTACCGTCTGTTGTTAAGCCTATTGCAGATTCATTATGCTCTGTTGTATTTATAGGAAGACCTAATCTTACAGCATTTTGCCATACATTATTTACTTTCTTAGCAATAAAAATATCTTCATCCTGATTGAGATATGCTTCGTTATCTCTTGGTCTTCGAGATGTGAAATACATTGTTGTTTCATTCAAATCAACAATCGGGGAGTGTTCTGTAAAACGTGTATTTATGGAAGCCCCTAAATTGTAAAATTCAGCGTTAACAGGATTTGCAGTAAAATATATGGCATTGTTAGTCAGGTCTATTTCTCTTGGAATTTCTTTAAGCAGGTTTGCATCTTTGGTCTTTTTGGGGTCTAATTTCGAAGCAAGGTCTTCGAAAGTTGCGATACTTAAATCGAACTTATGATTGAGTCTGTATGATTGACCTAAATATAGCAATGCTTCCATAGGAACGCTTCTCTCTCTATGATTGTCAGGTTTATAATTAGGGTTTACATATTCAGCACATTTTTCAAGATAAGCTTCTGATTTTGGTTTATGTGCTCTTGTGTGAAGATAGCAAACCCCAATTTTATACCATAAATTTGGATTTTGAGGGTCAATCTCTTCAAGTTTTAACAATAGTCTTAAAGCTTCATCATAATTGTTTTCATACATATAAGCTTCTGCATTGTAGAAGTTGTTTATGAATGTCCTGTCTGGTTTAATTTCTTGGCTGATTGAATACATACTAACAGCCGAAATGACTAAATACAGTAAAATTCTCCTCATGCTTAATAGTAGTTTAGTTTTAACAACGTAAAAATAACAAAGTTTATAATATAACCAATGCTTTACAATATTTTTTTATTTGTTTTTTTAAAGATATAGAATCATACTTACATTCTGCAATTAGTTCTTCTTGTGTTCCGTGTTCTACAAAGTAGTCGGGAATTCCTGCTCTAATTACATTATTTTTATAGTTGTTGTCGGATATAAATTCAAGGACTGAACTACCAAAGCCTCCAATCAATGCATTATCTTCAATTGTAATAATATTTTCAAATTTATTACATATGTAGTGCAAAAGTTTTTCGTCAATTGGTTTAGCGAACATCATGTCATAAATTGCTATATCCAGTTCTTCATTCTTTAGTTCTTCCGCAATTTCTAACGCTGTATTTACAATAGGACCCAAAGCTAGAACTGCAATATCTTTACCTTCTTTAAGACACTCAGCTTTTCCTGTGTCAAGTTTCTTGAAATCTTTCTTAGGATCAACTTTCGTTGTATTGCCTCTGGGGTACCTAATAATATATGGATAATTAATTTCCTCTAGTTGGGCAGTAAACATTAAATTTCTTAATTGTTCTCCATCGCGGGGAGCAGAAATAACTACATTAGGAATACATCGCAGAAAAGATATGTCGAATGCCCCATGATGAGTAGCACCATCGTTTCCAACTATTCCTGCTCTGTCAAGGCATAAAATTACAGGTAAATTCTGTAATGCAACATCATGAATAATTTGGTCGTATGCTCGTTGGCTGAATGAACTGTATATGTTGCAAAAAGGTTTAATCCCTTTTATTGCAAGTCCTGCCGCAAAAGTTACAGCATGTTGTTCAGCAATACCTACATCAAAACATCTTTCAGGAAACAACTTGTTGAATTTTAGCATTGAACAACCTGAAAGCATTGCGGGAGTAATTCCTACAATATTTTTATTCTTCCGTGCTAATTCTATCAGCGTATCGCCAAAGACATCTTGAAATTTTATTTTGCTATTGTCTTTTGGAACTAGAGAGATTAATTTTCCTGTTTCAGTGTCAAACATTCCTGGAGCTGCATGCCAACCTGTTTGATCAATCTCTGCCAACTTAAAACCTTTTCCTTTTTTTGTAATAATATGAAGTAATTTTGGACCAGGAATATCTTTAAGATCGTTTAAAAGTTTTGTCAATAGGATAACGTCATGTCCATCAACCGGACCAAAATATCTTATTCCCATTGATTCAAACATGTTGCTGTTTTTAAGAATAATGGACTTTAAAGCATTATCTATTTTTTGGGTAAATTTTTGTATGTTAACCCCAAGTTTGTCAATACGACCAAGAAATGACCAAACATCATCCTTAATTCTGTTATAAGTTTTTGAGGTAGCAATGTCTGTGAGATATTCACGCATTGCACCAGTACTTTCATCTATTGCTATTTTATTATCATTGAGTACTATCAGTACGTCGCTTTTAGTCGATGCTACATTGTTTAGTCCTTCAAAAGCAAGACCTCCAGTTAATGATCCATCCCCAATTACTGCAACAACTTTTTTGTTATCTCCGTTTAATTTAGATGCTACTGCCATTCCTAAAGCGGCAGAAATTGATGTAGAGGAATGCCCTGTCCCAAAAGCATCATAAATGCTCTCGTTGGGATTTGGGAAGCCACTTATTCCACCATATTTTCTGTTTGTATGAAAAGAGTCACGTCGACCAGTTAAAATTTTATGACCGTAGGCCTGATGACCAACATCCCAAATTATAGCATCATCAGGTGTATTAAAAATGTAGTGCAAGGCAACACTTAATTCTACAACGCCTAAACTCGCTCCGAAATGCCCTGGGTTTTTTGAAACAGATTCTATAATAAACTCTCTCAACTCAGAGCATACAGTACTTAAGTCTTTTATCTGAACTTTCTTTAGATCGCTGCTATCATTTATTTCGTTAAGAAATATATATTTTTTTTTAAGAACCATATTTTATTTAACGTAAAAACAAAAATACAATAAAATTTGTTTCAAAAAAAAATAAAGATTAACAAGAGTATGTAAATAAAAATAATGAAGGTGTAAATATTATTCTAAAATCTTGATTACATTTGTATTTTACATAGTATTTTAACTTAAAACCATACTTATGAAAACAAAAGCATTGAAGTATTTATTTGGCATAATAGTAATTAGTATGACAGTTTTTTCTTGCGTTCCTCAAAGAAAATTTGAAGAAGTACGTGACAAAAAAGAAAGATGTGAGGCAGAAAGGACTGAACTAAAAGCTGATAACGAGACTCTTACTACTGCAAATATTGAATTAGGACAAAATCTTGAGAGATTGAAAATTGCCCATAATTCCCTTGTTACCGATACAGCAATTAAGGGGAATGCCTATAGAACTCTTACTGTTCAGTACGATAAAATAAATGAATTGTATGCAACATTGCTCGAAAATCAGGAAAAACTTAGAGCAGGTGCAGATGCGGAAACGCAGAAAGCTATGACGTTGTTGCAGGAAACTAGGCTCCAACTACAGAGAAAAGAAGATGATTTACGAGCATTAGAGGCAAAGCTTAATGCTGAAAAAGGGACATTGGAGGCTTTAAAGATAAAATTGGAAATGCAAGAACAAGAACTTGTTGAGAAGAATGCTAAAGTTTCTGAATTGCAGGCAATACTAGATGCTAAAGATTCTCAGATGAAAGCTTTGCGAAATACTATTGCAGCAGCTTTGGTTGGGTTTGAGGGACAGGGTTTAACTGTAACTATGAAAGAAGGAAAAGTATATGTTTCACTTGATGAAAAACTTATGTTTCAATCAGGACGCTGGGATGTTGACAAAAAAGGGCAGGAAGCTCTAAAAAGTTTGGCAACAGTTTTAGAAACTAATCCGGATATAAATATTATGATTGAAGGTCATACAGACGATTTGGCATATAGAGGAAGTGGAAATATTGAAGATAATTGGGATTTAAGCGTAAAACGTGCAACTGCAATAGTGAAGATACTTCTTGCAAATTCAAAAATAGACCCTATAAGACTTACTGCAGCAGGAAGAGGACCATATTTACCCGTGGATGATTCGAAAACATTTGATGCAAGAGCGAAAAATAGAAGAACTGAGATTATTCTAACTCCCAAACTTGATATTTTATACGAAATTATGGAGTCAAAATAGATTTAATTTTGAATTGGGTTGCAAAAGTCGAGAGTAATTTCGGCTTTTGTTTTTTTGAGAAATTATTAATTTATTAACAATTATTTAATCTACACTTAATCCTTAATTATCAATTAAGTAATATTTTGCTCAAGTTTAATATGTTTAGTATAATGAAAAGTAAAAGCATTTTAATTGTTGATGATGATGAGGATATATTAGAGTTTCTGAAGTATAATTTCTTAAAAAGTGGTTATAGGGTTTTTATTGCATCAAGAGGTCAGCAGGGTATTGAAATAGCTCATAAAGAGAAACCTGATATTATAATCCTAGATATTATGATGGAAGGAATTGATGGTATTGAAGTTTGTACTCAACTTAAAGAAATTGGAAAATCTAATGATAGTTTGATCATGTTTTTAACAGCCAGAGGAGAAGATTATACGCAGATTGCAGGATTTGAAGCAGGAGCAGACGATTTTGTTACAAAACCGATTAATCCAAAGGTCCTTATAAAAAGAGTAGAAGCGTTATTACGACGTAAGATAAAATCTGAAGAATCAAACAACACTGATTCATTAAAAATTATAGAAATTGGAGGATTTTCATTAAATCGTGAAAAATACGAAGTCCGATTAAACAACATGGTTATAGGACTAGCAAGAAAGGAATTCAATCTTCTCGAATTATTGATTTCAAAAACAGATAAGGTTTTTACACGTGAAGAAATATTTGATTCCGTATGGGGAGACACCTTTGTTGGAGATCGCACAATCGATGTACATATAAGAAAACTTCGTGAAAAACTTGGCGAAGGAGCAATCACCACAATTAAGGGAATTGGGTACAAAATAAATGTTGCGTTTTTTGAAAAATAGACCAAATTTTACTAATTATCTGATGGTTCATTAGATGTTTGACCACCTTCAGGGTCGGGAAGCTTTGTTTTTATAAATGTATGACCCTTTCAGGGTCAATTTACACAACAAAATCGTCTCTGGTAATAAATTATTCTACTTCACTCACCGAACCCGAATGAGTCAAACATTTCTAAAGCTGTAACCACACAAAAACCACGACTCCGTAGGAGTCGAACTTGTTTTGACTAAGCGAATATTAGCATTAGTGATAGAATGACCACCTTCAGGATTATGCTGCTTTTACTTGGGTTAATAAATGTTTGACCCTGTCAGGGTCAATTTACACAACAAAATCGTCTCTGGTAATAAATTATTCTACTTCACTCACCGAACCCGAATGAGTCAAACATTTCTAAAGCTGTAACCACACAGAAACCACGACTCCGAAGGAGTCGAACTTGTTTATTATAACTCCTGCTAATACAAGTCATTAAATAGGCCGATTGTTAAAAGTCAAAGGATGTAAAAAGTATTTTACCGACAAATCGACAGGCATGCAATCTTTTGAAGTGACATTTTTTCATATTTTCTCAGACGGTATTTAATTTGATTAATTAGTTGTAGAGCTAATTAAATTGATTGTATAATTAAAATTATGGAGGACCCAAATTATGACATTAGCAAAATTTTCTAATTTCATGCCGAGCGTTTTTGATCGTTTCTTAGAGGGAGATGCTTTTGATTGGTCAAACAAAAATTTTTCGAACACCAACACAACACTGCCCTCGGTAAATGTTAAAGAGAATGATGACCAGTTTGAGATTGAAGTAGCTGCTCCAGGACTCGAGAAAAAAGATTTCAATATAGAAATCAATAATGATGTTCTTCAAATTTCATCTGAAAAAAAACTTGAAAATGAAGAGCAAGACGAAAAATATACCAGGAGAGAGTTCAGTTACCAGTCGTTTTGCAGGTCGTTCACTTTACCTAATACTGTTGATAGCGAAAAAATTAAAGCCCAATACAAAGACGGAATATTAAATATCACAATCCCTAAAAAAGAAGAGGCAAAACCAAAGCCTGCAAAGAAGATTGAAATTAAGTAATAATTATAATTTGATTATTAGAAGGCTGTCGTAAATTTATGACAGCCTTAATTATTTTATCTTGATGAGTTTTGTTGTAATCATGTTTAGTAAAGTGTTTCTAAACTAAAACTTAACAGATATTGACAATAAAAGAACTCCTTTTCCCCAAACATCCGGCATGGGAATTAAATAATTATTTTAATAATTCTAACTGATTTAGTTTGTTTTTTTAATTTTCTACTATTATTTAAATATTAAATGCATAATATGCTCTCGCACCGTTTGGGTATACTCCTTCGATGAAAATTTTTCCATCCGGGTTTTCCAGTTGATTTTTTAAATCACTAACTGTGTTAATAGCTTTTTTATTTACAAACATGATAATAAACCCCTTTCTTACTCCGTTAGCAGCAAGAATTCCTCTGTATATATCAGATACTTGAACTCCATGCGTAATCCTCAATCTTTGTTTGTCCATTTCAGTAATGGGCTCAAATCTTGCCGAGAGTTTTTCTACTATTTCCGACCTTATCAATTCAGTATTCCCGTATTTGTTTTGAAGAGTTGCTGTAAAGTGTCTTGTGAATCCATTTCTTTTAATTAAAAACTCTACTTTATCTCCCGGTCTATATTTGCTAAGTTGTTCTAATAATTGGCTTGATGTATTAACTTTGTGAGAATTAACTTCAAGAATAATATCAGCCTCTCTAATTCCTGCTAATCTTGCTGCTCCGGTCTCCCAAAGTCTTGATATATAAACTCCTTCAATATCTTTTATATTTAACTCTGAAGCAATTTTTGAGTCAATATCCACAACATCAATGCCTAAATACGCTCTTTGCACTTCTCCAAATTCAACTAAATCAGCAACAACCTTCCTGACGATGTTTACAGGAATTGCAAATGAATATCCAACGAAAGATCCTGTGCGAGATGCGATAGCTGTATTTATACCGATTAATTCTCCGTTTATATTTACTAAAGCCCCTCCGCTATTTCCCGGATTTACAGCAGCATCGGTTTGTATAAATGATTCTATTGCCAGATTGTCTGTAAGTATATTAAGATTTCTGGCTTTGGCACTAATTATACCGTGTGTTGCTGTTGAGGTTAAATTAAAAGGATTTCCTACAGCTAAAACCCATTCACCAATTCTGATAAAATCGCTGTTACCATATTTAACATGAGGAAGATTTGTCGATTCTACTTTCAATAGTGCAAGATCAGTGGTGGCATCACGTCCAATAAGACTTGCAGTTAATGTCCTTCTATTATTTAGTATCACCTCAATAATTTCAGCATTTTCAATTACATGATTATTCGTTACAATATATCCATCAGATGAAATAATAACTCCGGATCCTGCCGACATAACCGGTGTGGTATGCCTTGGTTGTGTCCCGAAAATAAAATCATACAATGTATAATTTGGTGCATTATATGTAGTTTTGATATGTACAACGGCAGGAACAACATTCTCAGCTGCAGTTGTAAAATCAACTCCAAAATTGGGTTGAAAACTCCACGAAGCATTTGTGAAGAATGATTCATTATTGGAACTATTTGATTTATTCTCTGAGTTGATATGACTGTAATAATCTAAAACAAGGGAGTGAGGAGATTCAAATCTGTCTTTAATCAAAATAGTTCCTGTAAATAAGTAAATTAAGACAAATCCAACTATTCCTCCGAAAATGCTCAAAATGAATGTTAATAGAATGTTGTTAAATCGCAATGGCTTCATAATAAAAAAAGAAATTTGTTTAACATTAAAACTTACTTAATTCTTATTTCAATGAATTATTATATTTATTTTTACAAATTATTATTCTTGCAAAATTAACGTAAGGCTATATTAAATGTTTAGTGTTTTTAAAGTTTTTAACATTTTTTAAGTAATGATTAAGATTTTGAATTTTGAAAAATATCAAGCAACAGGGAATGACTTTATTATTATAAATAATTTAGATAATAATGTTGTTTTAGAAAGAGATGAAGTTGAAAGATTGTGTCACAGAAGGTTTGGAATCGGTGCTGACGGATTGATACTACTAGAGCCGTCTGAAAACCATGATTTCAAGATGAAGTATTATAATTCTGATGGTCTTGAAGGGACTTTCTGTGGAAATGGTTCTCGCTGTATTTCACTGTTTGCATATAAAACAGGAAAGTATAATAGAGAAATGACTTTTGAAGCAAGCGATGGTGTTCATATTGCCGAAATATGCGACGAAAATATTGTTTCAGTTGTGATGCAAGATGTTAGTGAAATAATTGAATACTCAGATGGTTTTTTTATTGATACAGGTTCTCCTCATTTTGTAAAGATTGTTACTGATTTAAAGGATGTTGATGTGTACAATGAGGGAAAGTTTCTGAGCAGACAGGAAAGATTTTATTCAAAAACAGCCAATGTTAATTTTGTTGAAATTATTGACAAAGGACTCAAAATTGCAACTTATGAAAGAGGAGTTGAGGATGAAACTTTTTCTTGTGGGACAGGTTCTATTGCTGCTGCAATGATTTACAATAAATTTTATGATAATAGGAAGTTCAATATTGATGTTCATGCAAAAGGAGGGAAATTAAATGTTTCATTCGAAAGAAATTTAGATTTATTTATAAAAGTAAAACTTAAAGCTCCTGCCATCAAAGTGTTTGAAGCTAAAATTACTATTTAAAAAAAAAGCTGCCTAAGGCAGCTTTTTTTTGTTTTCTATCTTAATTATTTTATTAAAATGGAGTGTAAATTTCAGTTACATTATCAGACTGATTTGTAGCTGTATTAGTTACGTTTATCCTTAGAACTATTCTGGCTATTGTTTTTGAATCTCCAACATATTCAATTCTTGAAAGAGGCGAGTCGTTTTCAGGGTCGCGTAAACCCATAATTCTAACTTGATTTCCCAAAGTGTCTGTCCAAAACTGTTCGTCAATTCTTAAGCGTGTAAAAGTTCTAATTGTGTCAATAGCCTGATCATAAGTCATGTCTGCAAAGAAAGGTGTATCTCTGTCTGCATTTGAAATACCCATATATGCTATTGATGTAGAAAAACTGGTAGAAATAGTATTTGACCAAAGGTCAGCATTTACTCTATAAAAGATTTGATTTCCTTGTTCATCAATTTTATAGTATACACGTGGAAATCTCAATCTTCCGGGAACGGTAATGTCCGCAGCTACATTCGAATTGTATGTAAATGTATTGTCAAGAAATAAGGTAGAACGGCTTGTTTCATATGTCCCTACAAATGCATTAGAAATATTTCTTATAATGAGATTTCTTTGAGCTGTACGTTCATTACCTTCTTCATCCTTAGCTGTATAAGTAATAGTTTCTGTGCCTTGGCGTCTCAAATATCCTGAGGCGGTTGTTCGTAAACTTGCAATATCACTCTCAACTATAATATTCTGATGTCTACTAGCATTGTCCTCAACCTGAACTCCCGTAAAAGTAAAGTCTCCTAAGTCTTTTGTTGGCTCTATATATGTAACGTACATCAATACTGTGGTATCATAAGGGTTATCGTGGTTGCCAACAATTATTCCATCTACACCAAGAATATATATTTTAGGGGGAGTAGTATCTTTGGGTCCACAACTCGTAAAATACAGTGAAAGAACAACTGCAATAACAATTAACAAGCTAAATTTTCTCATAATTTAATAATTGATTAAATAATACTTTACATTATATATAACGCAAATATACAAAAAAAATATAAAATTCAAAGTTTTCCATTTTTTTTAGAGTATTTATTTTTTTTATATATCTTGTATTTGCAGATTAAGACAACCAGAATATTATTCTCAATTCTTAATTATTTTAAATGTTTGCAGTACTGATTCTGATTTGTATGTGAGAAAATAAATTCCGGTTTTTAGATTTGTAATATCTAGGCTGTGATTGATGTCTTGTGAATACTCTGAATAAATTATTTTTCCCGAAATTTCATACAATTCTATTCCAAAAGTATTGCAACAACTAGATTTATTTATTTTTAAAAAATCTTTTGTCGGATTTGGATAAAGTGTAACAAAACAATCAGATTGCTTGTGAAATAATGAGTTATTATATGAGTAATCTGTAATCTCCACTTTATCAATATAAAGACGACTTCCTCTGTCGTTTACTGATCGAAAGCGAATTATTATATCTTTATTTTTGTAGTGATTAAGATTTATACTTACTGTGTCAAAATCATTTTCGGTAGTAGGAATAAATGGTACAGAATGTGAATTTCCATGCACACTCGCTAGAGAGTTTCCTCCATTTGCATAAATAATTTGGTCGAAATTAAGACCACAATCTGTACTTACTTCTATATATACACTGTCGTTATAAAGCTGCTCTAGTCTTCTTTGATATGCATATGTAAAATTAAAATAAACATTTTCCCACTCAGGAATCTTTAATGATGGCATTAAAGCATAATCCTCTTCCTTATTTCTGTCGGCAAATTCTCTGAAATTAATACTTAGAGCTTTGTTTTCGTTATCCCAACTTGCGAGCTCCCATGTTTTTTGCTTGTCAGGATTAATTATTAGCCATTCAGAATTATTAATATTATCCGGAAATAATGAAAAGTCTTCTGCAAATGGTATTTGTGCTTCAGCTATTTTGTGAAAATAAATAATTTGCGAGTTGTTAAAAATATCAAACTCGTTTACTTCGGATAAAGGCTCCACAAGTACTCTCAGATTATTTTTACCAAAAATCAATTCTTGTTCACTAATTAGTATTTGTTGTAGTTCGCCCGTTTGAAGTGTGATATTTAAAATACTGTCAATAATGAGCATGTTATTATGAAATAATTTTACAGAGAAACCGGTAATAGAAAGATTTCCTTGGTTTATTATTGAAAATTCTATATCAGGCTTATCTTCAAAATCACATATTATAGATTCACTCATTGGGAAAGTGAAATTTACAGCAATATCATAGTCATTATTGATAGGAGGTACAGGTGTATATATTTCAGATAAATAATTGTAAGCTGCAAAAACGTCAATTATCCCCCTTCCGAAAACATTATCTTCTCCTTCTTCTCCTAAATCATGTGCTGTTTGATATATTGCATATTTTAATTCATAAGCTGATGCCATAGGGAATGCTTCTATTAAAAGCAGTAGAGCACCTGAAACATGAGGACAAGCCATTGATGTTCCTGATAAATATGCGTATGAGTTATTTCCTGCACATGAGCGAATATTCACCCCGGGAGCCGAAACTTCAGGTTTTATTTTAAGTGGACCATCTTCATCTATGCAAGGAGAAGGACCTCTGCTCGAAAACGATGCTATGGTATTGTTTGCGTTTAATGCTCCTACCGCCATTGTATTAACTTCGTTGAAAGTTAGTTGTGCTGGAAATCCTATTGTTGATGCTCCGGGTCCACTATTTCCGGCAGAAAAAGGAGAGCATATTCCGGCAGTTTCTATAACAACAAGTATTTCGGCTTCGGGAAGATTGCAAGCGTCAAATCCAATTGCCAGACTGTAATCATAACCCCATGAATTATTTATTACCCTTGGAACATCAAAAGTAGTCTCAGGGTCTCCATCAGGATTTAATACCCACTGAAATACATTCATAAAATCTACCGGATCGAGCAAATCTTGATTACCTCCACCAACAGGATCTGTCGCAATCCATTTAGCATTATAGGCAACACCTATTGTGTCGTTGGTATTCGGATCAAGCCCAAGAACCGTTCCGGTGGTATGAGTTCCATGGCTTGATGATGCATGGTCGGTTATTTCAGGATTTCTAACACCATACCAACACCAACTCATGGGCCAATGATTACCCGCAAAATTATCACTTATAGCAGGATGGTCAGGAAAAACTCCCGTATCCATACTTAAAAATAACACATTTCTTCCTGTATAGCCCATTTCCCACATAAGATGAGAATTAATTCTTAAAAGACTTGCTTCAGTATTGTTTTTATACGACGCGTCAGATTTGATAATCTCAAAAGGCTCATCAATAACAAATCGTCCTGTATTCAAATCCATGAAACTTATATCAGACCGTTCTGAAAGACTTAATATTAAATTAGAGTCAGCCTCAATATTTATCATATTAATAATCCAGAAACTTTGAATGTTACCAATAGATTCAGGTTTTGCCTTTTTTGAATCATTAAGAAAGTTTTTAATATCTTGCTGAGATTCTTCAGCAAAATGTGTGAGTGTATTGTAAACAGTCTTTACCCTAGTATCAAAACTTGCACCTTCAAGTCTTCGATTTAATTCTTGAAAATCAACTTTGTCTCCCAGATAAATATTTACGCTCAATAATTCTGATTGTTTTGTTGGGGAATTTAATTTTTCAAATAATTGCCTGCTTAATACCGATTGTGCAGAACTTCCTGTGAATATAAATACGAAAAATAATAATATTGACGTTTTCATAAAATATTATATATTTGTAATAACATAGCTGCCAAAAAAATAATTATAACAAAGATAAAAACATTGCGTAATGAAAGCCTTTATTTTTACTGTATTTTTTATTGCCCTGACATATAGCTTCGCATTTTCACAGGTAGAGGCTGATTTTGCAAAAAAAGAATCCGGAGGTTTCGGAGCATTAACTGCAAGTTTAAGAACTATCAATGATAAACCTGCATTTTATACCGGAGGTGGTGGTGGATTTATTGTTAAAGACCTGAGAATAGGTGTTTTTTTTAGTGGACTTACAAACACTTTTAGTCAAAAAGATACTAGCAATGTTACTTATAAGCTAGGTTGCAGTTATGGTGGTTTGTGGTTGTCGTATCCTTTTTATACGAAAAAAGATTTTCATCCAATAATTGATTTCAAAATGAGTCTTGGAGATATGAGATTGATTAATACTAATTGGATGGTAAGAGACAATTCTGTGTTTTTTGGCTTTTCAGGTGCAATCGGTATGGAATATAAAGTTTCACCAATTTTTTACGTCGCAGGTGGATTGAAATATCATTATAATCACTTTCTTGATGAACTTGAAGGCTTTTCAAAAGGAGATTTTAATTCTTTTGGTGTGTACTTTTCGGTTAAACTAGGTTCTTTCGACGGAATTTTAATTATGGATTAATACAAATCCAATTTGTCATTCTAGAATTTTTTTTATTACATGTGCAGAAGCAAAACATCCGAAAATTACCGGCATATAGCTTATCGTTCCTACATTTGATTTTTTATTTGTACTTTCTTCCTCGATAATGCAATTTTTATCAACTTTTTCATCAGAGTATATAACATCAAATCCATTATAAATGCCAAGGCGGTGAATTCTTTTACGTATAATTCTTGCCAAATTACAATTATTCGACTTCGAAATATCAGCTATTTTAACCATCTCTGGATTAGTTTTTCCTCCTGCGCCCATACTGCTGATAAAGTCTAGTTTATTTTCATAACAAATTCTTATCAGATTTATTTTTGGAGAAAGTGTATCAATAGCATCAATAATATAGTCATATTTTTCATTAAGTAAAACCTCTTCCAGTCTTTCGTCTCTTAAAAACTCGGTTATAGTATTGAGCTTTAGTTCTGGGTTAATATTTAATAATCTTAGCTTAAACTCATCAGTTTTATTTTTGCCTATATTCGACCTTAACGAAATAACTTGCCTGTTAAGATTTGACAAACTTATGGTATCTGCATCCACGATGGTAAGTTTACCAATTCCGGAACGAACTAACTGTTCGCTAGCTGCTCCACCCACTCCGCCAAGACCAACAACAAGAACATGTGATCTTTTGAGCTTATTGATTTTTTCCTCTCCCAACAATAGTTCGGTTCTTTCAAACCACTTCATAATTTCGCGAATATAGTATTATGCAAAATTATTATTTTTAAACAGATTCAGAAAATTATTGTAAATGTTGAATATTAATTTTTCTTTACTGCATCCAAGTATATCTGAGGCAAGCTCATAGATTTCGGTAATCTCCTTTTTTGTATCATCAGTTTCAAGAAACAAATTTGTTAGTGGAGTTGCCCGAATAATTTTTTCTGCTTCATAAAAATTCTTACTAAAAATAGTACTGCCAAATGAGAAATGAAAACCTGCATTAAGCAATTGTTTATGAATTATTTGATTCTTATTGAATCCATGAATAATCCATGCCTGTTTCACTTTGTTACTATTCTTTAACGCAATCAACTCATTAAAATAACCTACACAATGAATAATTAGTGGTTTTTTTAGTATTTCCGATAATTTTATATGTTCTGCAAAGATGTATTTCTGAAGTGTAATGTTGGTATTGGAGTTTTTATCTAAACCACACTCTCCAATAGCAATAATATTATTTGATTCAGATTTTGTTTTCAGCATTTCTAAATCTTTCTCATAGTTATCCTTATCTATGCTATTAGGATGAATCCCAATGGAACACATTTTATAGCTTTTCAACTCATCATTTATAGTAAGATTAATGATTCCATTTTTACAAAATTTGTTATGCGTATGGAAATCAATTAAATGCATTTTGATTTTATTTTGTTAATTGTAAAACTAGTAAAAATATCGAAAATAAATTACTGAATTTTAAAATTGTTTTATTTGTATGTTATTCACTAGCTTAGATAAAATATGTTTAAAAAAAAATCAAAATATGTAACCTTTCTATTTTTATATGCGTAAAAGAAATCATATTATATAAGTATTGTTAACTTAAATATTTGCATTATTATGGAAAAAAATCGAACCAATTCGCTTCGGGGGGGGTAATCGCTTGTCTTACAGCTAGTTGTATAATGGCGTTTATAATGCTTCCCGGTTTCTCATTTTCTCAAGGACAAAATTGGCGTTTACTTGGCAACGACAATGTCGATTCCCTTTCTTTTTTGGGGAGTATTAATTCGGCAGATTTAATTTTTAAAACATCTAATCAGGAACGTTTTCGTATAAGTTCCGGTGGATATGCCGTATTTATGGATAGTGTAAGAATACTCGGACCCTTATTGCTGGGAGAAAATACACTTGAGTTTAGTAATAATATTAACATTGATGGGTTTGGTTCTACTGACAGAATTAGTAGTACAAATAGATCTTTAAATTTTATGTATAAAGATGCAAGAGCAACTCCTGTGCTATATACTTCTGACTTAAAAATTGGAATTGGAACAGAAGAGCCAAAGCATCGGTTACACTTGAATGGGGGGACACATTGCGATAATAGTGCAGTGAGAATAGGATTTACTAACACAAGCACAGGAATATCTGTAAATGCTGGATTTGTTACGGGTATTGAATTAGATGGAACAGCAGAAATAAATCAGAGAGAAAATAAAGACATAAAGATTTTAACTGGTTCTGGAGCAAATAATAGCACACGATTAATTGTAAAGGGAGAAACCGGTAGTAGTCAGGGTTTTATCGGAATCAATACAATTAGTACTACTGGATTGCAATCGCCTTTAACTGTTCGACAAACTACTAATCCAATTGATGGAAGTAATGTTTTACTAAGCAATATTTCAACTGATTTTCGTCAGTCATCTACTTCAAATAATCACGGGACTGGAATAAAATTTACAGTAGGCAATGCTACAACTTATACCGGAACAGCTGCAATTATAGCAGAACGGACTGGAAGCTGGTCTCAAGGCAAGCTACATTTTGCTGTAAATAACAGTGGTTCTAGTGGCAAATCAAGTATTCCGATATTTATGACCATTGACGGACCCTCGGGGGGCTTTGTAGGAATTGGTACTACTATCCCCCAAACTCAGCTTCATGTAGTAGGAGACATTACCGGCAGCAAATACTACGGTAATAAAATGCTTGTTGATACGCTAGAATCATCAGTTTTTAGTGTAG
>OBJA01000184.1_pt1 | contig 60731 bp, 61 predicted proteins | sample 1519751 | NCBI WGS metagenome assembly OBJA01 (sample SAMEA3881238, study PRJEB22517) | soil metagenome | biome: lake sediment; feature: soda lake sediment; material: sediment, water from around vicinity | place: India | collected 2013-12-23 | depth 3 m | reverse complement strand
AAAGGCCTTCTCAACCGTTCCAACTTCTGACTCCTGAATTCTGAATTCTGAATTCTAACCTGATTACTGACTCCTGAGTAATCTTAATAATCATATTTATCATTGATAAAAAGCGATATAGTATTCATTTTTTCCTAATCGTCCTCTAACACAGAGCGGCACCTGCTTGTTGCAGATTAAACCGCCTCATTCCCCGAGACTGCTTTTTTTTCCTGTGGTTTCCATACGCTTCCAAATATCTCCGTTCGGTTGCGCCCATTACGCTTTGCTTCATAGAGCGCAGCATCGGCCATGGTCAATAATTCTGTTGAATTTTGCGCATGTTTGGGAATCGAAGCGACACCACAACTCAACGTGACCGAGATATATCCTTTCTGTTTAGAACCAAAAGAAGACTTTTCCGCCTCTATCCTCAATTGTTCAGCTAATTCATTGGCCTTTTCTTCTTCTTCGTTCACCATGATAATAAACTCTTCTCCACCATACCGAGCAGCAATCTCCTGTCCCGTGAACCGGCGAATGATATCGGTCACCTGTTGAAGAATCAAGTCACCATAAAGGTGTCCATATGTATCATTGATCTGTTTAAAGTTGTCGATATCCATAACGACACAGGATAAACCATCTAATTGTCCTGCTTTAAGATGTTCATCAATCTCATTGAGATAATTGTTGAGAAAATGTCTGTTATATAGACCGGTTAACGGATCGTGCGTGGCCAATTCTTTCATCGCTTGATGAAGTTGAGCGTTATCCAATGCTAATCCCAACTGTCTTGCAATAAGCAGAACCAAACTACGGCGCTCCTGAGGAAACGCATCTTTTAGAGCATGAGTAAGCAAAATCACACCCCACATATGATCCTGTCCAGTTAACGGGACACAAAGAACCGACGCAATACCCGACTTTGCTAAAGAATCCCTTTTCTCAGGAAGCATAATCATTTCATCGGAGACTCTTTCCCGACGCCATGTCGTAGGTATTAAAGCATTATCCTCGATCGAGTACAGCGTCTTAAAACATTCCTCATTCAAGCTGCCGACACTGACCACCAAGCGTAGAGTATCTTCCTTTGGACAATTCATATAGATGGCACAAGCTTCCCCACCCAATACCCCCATGAGAATATCGGAAGCGTTCTCCAAAATTCGAACGCGGTCTAATTGCTGAAATATACTCTCCTGTACGAGGTTGAGCGTGTACGATTCAACATACTTCTCTTCCAGAGTAACATGAGCGGCAACCAACTCGGTCAAGTGGTCCTCTTTTTCCTTAAGTGCTTTATTCAATCGGTCCGTCATCTCTTGTCGAATTCCCCGTACTTTGCCAGCAACCAATGCAAAGAAGACTACGATCGAGAGGTAGATAAGGGGCGCGATGAGATTTACAAAACCCTCAAAAGTGGTTCGATCGACACTTTCCATATGCCTTGACCATAGGAGATACTGATTTATAGTTAAGCCCGCTAAACATAGAAATGTGGTATTGCGCATTTCTCCAGGGATGATCTCAACTGTTGACTTCAAAATAATTAACAAATAAAAGGGAAAGACTACAAAGTTCGACGGGTAGCTTTGATAATAGGCCATGGAGATAATGAGGGTATCCAATAGCGAAAAAACCCAATAAAAACGCTCCACAATCTCTTTCCTTTGTCGAATTAAAAGTTCTTTGATGATTGCAGCGCTGATTAGTGCGAGTCCCAACGACCAGAATACCACCGTTAGTTTGGGATCTAAGTCCTGTAGCCGAAAGAAGAGTATGGCAAAGTAGATGACAATACAGGCCCAGTGTATCGTCAATCCCAGTCGCAAGCGCTGTTTATACCATTGGTTTTCGCTTGACATCCTTTGTCCCCCCGATGGTACTCGACTCATAAACATATCCATTCCACACAGCATACGTCAGAAATTCGATTACATATCAAAGAATAAGTGCACTGTATCTGCCAACTACATTCGTATTAATAATTCTTAAAAGAAAAGTATATTCAATATGCTGATAATAAACGATAATTCCCAGATTTACGTTATTCGACATTTAATAAAGCTCCCCTGCCGAGAAGAGCGGTAATTTTGATCATGCACTCTTTCATCTTAGCCATCCTGCTTATTGCGGGTTTTAGAAAAATAAAGAATAGCCGAGCTCTAAGAGTTCGGCCATTCTTATGAAACAATTTGTTTTTAGAGATAGAAACGGTTGACCGAAACATCCAACTCTTGGGAGCAATCGTTGAGCTTTTTCATGGCTTCAGCCACCTGAGTAACGCTTCCGGCCTGATTTTCCACAGTCGCCATGACTTCTTCCGTATTCGCAGCGGTTTGCTCCGAGATGGCTGCAATGGTATCGATCTCTTCGAGTACTCTTTGGTTGGCCTGACTTAAATTCGATGTTTCTATTGCCACAGTTTGTATCTCTGCAGCCACTTTATTAATAGAAGCAAAGATCTGATTGAATCGTTCACTGGTTTCGGTAATGACCCTTCGTCCCTGGCTTGCCTGATTGACGCTCTCCTCCATAACTTGAACCGCATTGAGCACCATCTCCTGAATGCTACCTAAGACATCTTCCACGTCATGAACAGATTGAGCGGACTTCTCCGCCAGCTTTCCTACCTCATGGGCGACAACGCCGAATCCCCGACCATACTCTCCAGCCCGCGCCGCCTCAATCGAAGCATTGAGAGCCAAGAGTTGAGTCTGCTCAGTAATTTCTCGGATCTTTCCAACAATGGTTTCGATCTGAACCGAACGTTCCTGAAGGCTCTGAATAACAGTTGTCGCCTTGTTTGATGAATCTGAAAGATCATTGATATGCCGCAAAATGGTTTGTGTATCTTCCTCTCCCTGACGTGCCTCTGCAATAACTGTTGTGGAGTATTCCGCAATAACCTTCGTCTTTTGCCCGGTCCGGTCGATCTGCTCGACCACGCTATGAATGGTGCTGGCCACTTCATCGGCCGCCCGCGCCTGTTCCTGAGTGCCCCTGGCCAATTCATTCATGGTCTGGCTCACGATATCCGCCGCGGCGCCTGTTGCTGCAATCTGGGGAGAGAGCTCGGAAACGATTGTGGTTAATGACGATGTCACTTCGCTGACCCTCGAGATCATATCACGCAGCTTATTGACTGAATCCTCATAAGCTTTGGCTGTTTCACCAATATCATCCTGAGTTGCAGAAGGCATCGTGGGCATTTGCAGATTTCCTTCCGCCAGACCCAACATAGCCTTTCGCAAGTGATAAAGGGGTTGAGATATGGAACGAATTGTAATAAAACCAAGGGAAAACGCAACAACAAGCATAATCAGAACTATATTTCGCGTAGCTACCGATTTTTTCTGTGCCGTTACGATCGCAGTCTTAAGTTCATTAACTCCTACTGTTTGCAGGTCTGTTTCCACTAATAATACATCTTGCCACAGTTTCAGAACAGACTGAGATAAACTTCTGCCCTGAGGCGTTCCAACATATGGCTCGGGATTTTTGCAGAAGCTTTCGAGTCTAGGCTTCACCTCTTCCCATGTTTCCGCAAAATATTCCGCCGAGTCAACCTTTGCCCGTTTCTTCAACGTGTCAACCCGCGTATCAAGCCGGGGGAGATTTCGTTCCACCATACCCACGGCTTTTGTATCGCCACGGGTCACAATATTGGTTAGATTGTACTGCATTTCATTAATATCCAATTTGGTATAATTGACTTCCATAATAGCCTGCACATTTGTGAAGAATAAGGAATTCGTCTCCTTGCCCAATGTATTAATGGCAATTGAACTATATATCCCCACCCCAATTCCAGCCAACGAAAGAATGCCTAAGATTATCGTCAGTTTCCATGTGGTTTTAAGATTGTAAAACCAACTAAATTTAATAACTGCAATTAGTTTTTTCATGCTAAAACCCCCGTTAATCCTGCTGATATTGTTATATCGGCATATTTCGACAAAAAATTTAGTTGGTATTATATACCTTTAGTTTACTTTAACTCATGGTAAAACGATTAAGAAAAAAAATACCCTCCCAAAGGAGGGTTTAAAAATTTCACTTAGCTACGACGTCTAAAGATTGAATTTACTGACAGACTGACTTAAACCGTCGGAATACTCTGTAAGTTGCTTCATTCCCCTAGCCACTTTATTGACACTATCGGCTTGGTTTTCGACCGTTGCCATAACCTCCTCCGTATTGGCGGCCGTCTGTTCGGAGATGGCTGCAATGGTATCGATCTCCTCAAGCACTCGTTGGTTAGCTTGGCTCAAATCCGAGGTTTCTTTGGCCACCATCTGAATCTCGGCGGCAACTTTATTGATGGAAGCAAAGATCTGATTGAAACGTTCACTGGTCTCGCCAATCTTCTTCTGACCCTGATTGGCTTTTTCTACGCTATCTTCCATAACTTGAACGGCATTCAACACCAAGCCTTGAATATTTCCTAAAACTTGCTCTACATCTTGAACCGCTTGTGCTGATTTGTGCGCCAGTTTTCCAACTTCATGGGCAACCACGCCAAAGCCTCGGCCATATTCGCCGGCCCGCGCTGCCTCAATCGAAGCATTGAGAGCCAATAACTGCGTCTGCTCGGTGATCTCTCGGATCTTACCGATGATCTCTTCGATTTGCTGGGAATGCTGCTGGAGGTCTTGAATAACCGTTGTTGCCCGACTCGATGCGTATACCAGATCATTGATGTGGCTCATAATGGCTTGGGTATCTTCTTCGCCTTGTTTGGCCTCGGCGATAACTGTCGATGAATAGTCGGCAATGACTCTTGTTTGGCTCTCGGCCCGATCGATTCGACCCACGACGCTATGAATGGTATTGGCTACATCATCAGCAGCCCGAGCCTGTTCTTGGGTTCCTCGAGCCAATTCATTCATGGTCTGGCTAACCATCTCTGCCGCGGATCCCGCTGCCGCAATCTGCGGCGAGAGCTCTGAGACGATGGCGGTAAGCGAAGCCGTCACTCCGGTTACACCGGAGATCATTCCACGCAATTGATTAATCGATTCTTCATATGCCTTCGCCGTCTCACCGATCTCATCGCCCGTGGGAGATGAAAGCCGGGGCATCCGTAGATTTCCCTGCGCCAGTCCCATCATCGCTTGACGTAGTTTGTACAAGGGGGCCGAAATAGCAAATATTGTCAACAAGGCAATCAATACAGCAATGAGGATGATAAATAAAATAGAAATAATTACAATTTTCGCTTTGTCCTGTGCCTTTTTTGTGGCGCTTTTCACTGCGGCGATTCCGCGCTCTTGCATGTCGTTCTCGAGGACAATAAACGGGCGGTTAATTGCATTAACTCGAGCGCTCAAGGACCGTCCTTGGGGAGTATTTGCATATTTCTGCGGGTGCTCCACACAATCCAACAATGTTTTCCGAAGTTCTTGCCAAGCTTCATCCGCATCTTGAAACGAATATTGGACCGCTTCGTCCATATTAGGCACGATTCTTTTTAAATTGTCAAAATGACCATTGATTTGATTAATATAAATCCTCATATTGGAAGCGTTTCCCATCTCGCCGCGTTGGGTTATGCCATTTAGAATACTCCCTAAATTGGCCAGGTCAGTTTGGCAAGTCTTTACCCCGACTAACCCCCTTGTGTTAGAAAAGAACAAGCCACTGGTCTTATTCCCCAGTTCGGTAATGGCACGATAGCTATATACCCCTGCAGCGACACTTGACAACAATAAAAACCCAATGATAATCGCCAATTTCCATATGATCTTTAGATCAAAGAACCATCTAAGCGGATACATGCCTTGAATTCGTTTCATCACGGTTCCCCCTAAATAAACCTCTTCTCGATTCATCCATCGGCATAAAGAGCTCCTGTTTTTACGTTTTCTTTTCCTTATCTTAAGTAATCGTGGAAAAAGGCTCTAACACTCGGTCAGAGCCCTGTGTCCAGTTTATAGTCTAAACCTACTCACAGACTGCTCCAAGTCATCCGAAAAATCCGAGAGACGCCGCATTCCCCTTGCCACTTTAACCACGCTATTGGCTTGGTTTTCCACCGTCGCCATAACCTCCTCGGTATTAGCGGCCGTTTGCTCAGAGATGGCGGCAATCGTATCGATCTCCTCCAGCACCCTTTGGTTTGCAGTGCTTAGCATCGAAGTTTCTTTAGCCACGGATTGGATCTCCGCAGCGACTTTATTGATGGAAGCAAAGATCTGATTGAAACGTTCACTGGTTTCACCGATCATCTTGCGTCCTTCATTGGCTTTGTCTACACTATCCTCCATAACCTGAACCGCGCTGGTAACCAGGGATTGAATATTTCCTAAGACCATCTCAACATCCTGTACCGCTTGGGAGGATTTTTGGGCAAGTTTTCCGACTTCATGAGCAACCACGCCAAATCCTCTCCCGTACTCCCCGGCTCGCGCCGCTTCAATGGAAGCATTGAGCGCCAAAAGTTGCGTCTGTTCCGTGATCTCTCGAATCTTGCCGATAATCTCTTCGATCTGGTGAGAATGTTCCTGAAGATCTTGGATAACTGTTGTCGCTCGGTTCGAAGCATCGGCCAGATCATTGATGTGATGTAGTATTGATTGAGTATCTTCTTCGCCTTGTTTAGCTTCGGCAATGACAGTTGTGGAATAATCGGCGATAACCCGGGTCTTGTTCCCAGCACCTACGATCTGTTCCACTACACCATGGATGGTATTGGCCACTTCATCCGCCGCTCGCGCCTGCTCCTGTGTTCCTTTGGCCAATTCGTTCATCGTCTGACTCACCATATCGGCAGCCGAGCCTGTCGCAGAAACCTGCGGCGAGAGCTCGGATACGATGGCTGTAAGCGACGTCGTAACCTCGCTGACGCCTGATATCATCTGTCGCAATTGCTTTACCGATTCTTCGTAGGCTTTTGCCGTCTCCCCGATCTCATCGGTGCTCGCGGGTGGCAGATTCGGAATCTGCAGATTTCCTTTGGAAAGACCGATCATCGCTTGACGCAATTTGAGCAGAGGATCAGATATGGCTCGAATGGTAAAGAACCCAATCACAAATACGACAAGAAAGAACAAGAGCATGACGACTCCAATTTTACTTGATGTCCCGGTAACTCTCTTAGTAATTCGATCCGAACTTTCCAGGCCCATTTCTCTCGATTCGTCCTCAATGATCTGAACTTTTGTATTAATATTGTTTAACGATTGAATCAATTGTCGTCCTTGGGTTGTACCGGCATAGGATTGGGGATTTTTCGCAAGATTCATAAAACGTTCTCGTTTATCGTTCCATTCATTTTCCAACTCTACGATCGTATACCCTTCTCCCATAGCGCCTTTGAGCGTTGAGATATGACCGTCCATGCGTACAACACGGTTTTCCAGCATTGATGCAGCGCTAACTTCGCCACGGTTAATAATATTAAAGAGAAGATACTGCATTTCGGCCAAGTCTAATCGTATATAACTCACAGTCTTCATACTCTGGACATTCTGAAAGAAGACTTTCTTTGTGTCTGAGCTTAGTCCTTTCATGGACAAATAACTAAAAAAACCCGCACTTATCTGTGCTAGAAATAGAATTCCAATAATCATAACCAATTTCCATGCAGTTTTCAAATTGTAAAACCACCGGAACATAGGCTCCCCCCCTTAAAGCTCATCGTCGTAATATAAATAATTACATAATCCGAAGTCAGAATTCAGTAGTTATTAGTCATAATACCCGTAATTTTTATTGTCTTATACCCTTCGCGCCTTTGCGGGAGAATAAAAGGCGTCCTTGAATCGGCGTATAACTGTTTCGGAGCATTCTGAATACTGGCTCCTGTCTTCTGACTCCTATCTTGCTGAATCAACTTTATAATCATAAAATTATTTATTGGCTACATTCCATAGTTTTCCTGCATATTCCGTAATTTTTTTTCATATATAGGTCTGGATGAGGTCTCCATCCCGTTTTTACATTTCTTTAATTGACAGAGCTTGGACTTTATACTATCATTAGGAATGACTGACCACTCAGTGCAATCATACCCATTATTATCCATTTTTGAGGAGGCGACTTATGGCCGAGGCACAACGTGTTGAACCTTACTTGAGCAGTCGCGAGAAGATCCTTCAAGCCGCCCGCCAACTCTTTGCCATCCAAGGATTTGCGGAGACCAGTGTGGATGCCATTGCAGAACTTGCCGGTGTAGCCAAAGGGACAATCTATACTCATTTTTCGTCAAAGGATGAGCTTTTGCTTACTATCATGAGAATTGGCACCAATGAACTGATTGAACAAGTCCATAAACTCATGAAAACCGACGAACCTTATCCAGAACGACTGAAGAATGTAACCCTGACGATTCTAGAGTATTTCGACAGGCATCATCACTTTCACCGGGTCTATAATGCGCAGCGGGCGATGCTCCCGACACCACCTATCCAGACTCAGGAATTTCAAGAAGAAATGTTCCAGCATTTCCGAAACTTCCATGCCGTTTTAACCGTTTACATTCAAGAAGGCATCAACACTGGTTTTATCCGACCTATTCTAGCGGAGGAAGCCGCCTTTTACTTTCCACAACTCTTAGGGTCATCGATGTTCTTCAACGGTCTGCATCAGGATAAAAAAAGCATTCCAGAGCTTGCTGAGGCCATCTTTGACATCTTCATCAATGGTTTTGGCACTCAAACAGCATCATAAAGGAGTGAATTACTTTGAAAAGAACATTATTAATCTTCATAGCGGCCCTGTTCCTTTTAGCAATGATGGGCATGGCCTTTGCCGAGGATTCCACCACGTTAAGTCTTACCCTGGAAGAAGCAATTTCCTATGGAGAACTCCATAGTCTACAGATGAAGGTCGCAGCTGAAGATTTGGCTGAAGCCAAAGCTAAATTAAGGGAAGAAGCTTCCATTTTCTGGCCGACTCTTGATGTTACGATCAGTGGAACCAAACTCCCTGAGAATTCGGGTTCGAGTATATCTCCCCTAAATCAAGCGATTATTGACGAGTTAATCCAAAATGATTCTGATCTTTCTTTCATTAATCAACTCAATAACATGTCAGGAAGCTCGCCGGATTGGGTTAGTAATACCAATGCTTCCTTATCTCAACTAATCTTCTCTGCACCGGCTTATCAAAAATATAAAATTACCAAACAAAGCTATAATCACAGTCTCATTCAATATACACAAATTAGAGAAGAGTTGGCCTATAACATAACCAACATTTTTATCTCCGTTAGCAAAGCCAAGGAAGGGATACGCATTGCCGAAGAGGCTTTAGCTCTGGCAGAAAAGAACCTAAAGATGACCCAGGCGTTCTTTGATGCAGGCATCATCGTCAAGACTGACGTCCTAAAGATGGAACTAGGCGTCTCCAATGCTCGACAAGCATTGTTAGGGGCCGAGATCGGTTACCAAACTGCAAATTCTTTACTCAAACAAGTTCTGGGCTTCCCTCAGGATAAAACACTGGAAATCGTGATTCCCCAATCCCTTCCTACAACAAGTGTTCTTGAAGGAATAAATCCCCCATACAATCAACGTTATGACTGGCAAATGGCGCAAATTCGCCGTCAAATGGCAGAAACCGGTGTAAAGCTTGCCAAGTCTGGTTATCTCCCGATGGCATTCCTCAGCTACGATTATCAAGATACGGAATATGATAAGTTTTCACCCGAAGGCGGGGATTCTACATTTACCTTGGGTATTAAGTGGTCTTTCTCATTTGGTGGGAAAACCCATTCTCAGGTTAAACAAGCAGAAGCTTCCTTAAAGAAAGCCAAGCTGCATTGTGAATCCATCGATCAAACCGCTGCCATGGAAGTTCTTCAGGCTCGACTCGGTTATACCGAGACCCAAAAGCGGATGGAGATCGCAGCACTATCCCTAAAGATAGCCCAAGAAAACAGCACTCTCGCCATAAAACGATATGAAGCGGGCGTCGGAACCACACTGGAAGTCTCCGACGCACAAGTTGCTCTGGAGCAAGCTAAATACAACGAACTTACCGCCCGATACGACCATTATCTCTCAGGGCTAAAGCTGGAAAAAGCTCTGGGTCTTTACCGAAGGAACCCTATCGAAGGAAGTGATAAATAATGAAAAACCTAACCAAAATTGCTGTATTGATTGGGCTATCTTCGACGCTGGCCTTAACGGGTTGTGGCCGCAAAGCCGCTCAAACCATGACGGAGCCTTCGATTCCCGTAAAAGTCATGACTGTGAGCGCTGGAACGGTCTCCGAGTCCACGACCTACGCCGTAACCATTGAACCCATCAATCAAGCCAGTATCGCTGCAAAGATGGGCGGTCGGGTCGAATCCATCCCGGTTCAACTCGGAAGTTATGTTAATAAGGGCCAGGCTCTCATCCGTCTTGACGCTGAGGACGCAACCAATGCGGTACGTCAGGCCGAAGCCGCTGTCGCCCAGGCGCAAGCCAACCTCCGTTCAATCAAATCGGGCTCTCGGTCCCAACAGATAGCTATGGCTAAATCTCAACAGAATCAAGCCCAAGTCGCTTATGACATCGCATCAAAGCATCATGAGCGGATGAAAGGCCTCTACGAGCAGAGTCTAATCGCAAAAACCCAATATGAACAGGCCTATCTTCAAATGGAACAAGCCCGGGCCGGTTTAGAGTCTGCGAAGGAGTCCCTAAGCCTGGCCACAGAAGGCGCAACTGCAGACCAGATCGCCATGGCCGAAGCCGGCCTTCGTCAGGCCGAGGCTGGTTTAGCCACTGCCCGAACCCAACTAGCAAATACCGTTATTACCGCCCCGTGTTCGGGTTATATTACAATGCTCAATATCAACCCAGGTGAGATGGCTTCCCCGGGTATGCCCATTGTCGCCGTCGCCGAACTATCCGAGGTTTACGCCGTCGCCAATGTGGGGCAGTCTGTTATCGCTTTATTGCAGAAAGATAGCATGATACCAATGGAGTTTGAGATCAACGGCGAGATTCTAAAGTTATCTGGACGGGTGGAGCAGATGGCCTTCGCCTCCAGTGCTGTCACTAAAACCTATCCTGTTAAAATCCTTATATCAAACAGGGATCAACGGCTAAAAGGCGGTATGGTCGGTAAAGCCTGGTTCACTCTTCGCACTAGCCCAGAAGGGGCTTTGGTCGTCCCTGCCGATACGGTTCTCAAAGAAGATGGAGAAACCTTTGTATACCTTGCAAAGGATTCCCAGGCGATTGCCACACAAGTCTCCGTAGGTTTATCCGATGGGAAGTTAATGGAGATTAAATCCGGTCTAAAATCCGGAGACTCTCTTATCGTTTCTGGACAATATCGCCTAAAACCCTCCTCAAAGATCGAGGTGAAATAGTATGGGTTTAAGTAAAATCGTAAACTTCTGTATCCGACGTCCCATCGCCATCACAACCCTATTCTCGCTAGTCATCCTATTTGGCATAATTTCCTTGTTCAATTTAAAACTTAGCTTGTATCCGGATATTACCATGCCGATACTATACGTCTCCACATCTTACCAAGGAGCTAGTCCAGAAGAGGTCGAGACGATTGTTACTCGACCATTGGAGGAAGCGCTAACTTCCGTTCCCAACGTTAAAGAAGTAACATCCACAAGTTCACCGGATCAAAGTACACTCATCCTAGAAGTTAATTATGGAACGGATATGAACTTCACCGCCCTGACAGTACGTGAACGTATCGACCTGGTAAAGGGCCAATTCCCCGATGGTGTAGATAATCCGATGGTCTTTAAGTTCGACCCGGCTATGATGCCTATTCTTTTTCTTAATGTATCTGGCGGAAGCGATCTAGCAGGCACCACAGAATTTTTAGAGAACAAAATTGCTCCCCGTTTAGAACGCGTCCCTGGTGTAGCATCAGCCGAAATTTATGGAGGTATACAACGGGAAATACGTATTGAAGTAGACCGTGAAAAGTTAGCCGCATACAATCTACCATTAGGCATCATTGAGAGAACTCTTCAAACGGAAAACGTCAATCTTCCAGGTGGTGTCACTCAACAAGGTGACACGGAATTTCTTCTTCGCACCTTGGGCCAATTCCGCAAAATTCGAGAGCTGGAGAATCTCCCGATTACTCTTCCCTCAGGCGGAAAAATTCCATTGAGCGAAGTCGCCATCGTTCACGATGACTACAAGGAACAGATCCAGACCTCCCGACTGAATGAAAAGGCCAGCGTTATGCTGTCAATCCGAAAGGAAAGCGACGCCAATACCGTTCAAGTCGCACAAAAACTTCGAAAAGAGTTAGGGAGGATCGAGACGGAGTACAAAGGTAGATTTCAATACAATATAATATTCGATCAAGCCGACCAAATTGAGGATTCTTTAAGAAGTGTAAGCAATAACGCTCTATTGGGCGCACTGTTCGCCGTTTTTGTCCTTTGGTTCTTCCTAAGGAATTTTCGAACCACAATGATTATCGGGGTAACCATTCCCATCTCCGTTATTGTTACATTTGCCATCCTCTACTTTGCAGACATGACCATGAACCTGGTCTCGATGGGTGGTTTAGCTCTCGGTATCGGTATGTTGGTCGATAACTCCATTGTGGTCTTGGAGAATATCTATCGTCACCGCCAAGAAGGCCATAGTAAAGTGGAAGCATCCAACAAAGGCACTGCCGAAGTGGCGATGGCTATAACCGCCTCAACGATTACAACGATCGTTGTCTTTCTTCCCATCGTTTTCGTCCAGGGGTTAACCGCTCAGATCTTTCGGGAAATGGCGCTAACCGTCTGTTTCTCCCTTTTCGCTTCATTGCTGGTGTCATTAACACTGATACCCATGCTCTCCAGTCGGTTTATGCGGCTAAAAGATAATGAAAAGTCCACTTCGTCAAGGAGCGAAAGCGGAGAGAAGGACAACGAAGAATACCGCCTTGGTAAATTTGAAGCCTTCTACCGTAGATTCTTGAATTATGCGGTTAATCACCGTAAACTTGTTGTAGGAATTGCAGTCGCCGTCTTTTTCCTGAGCTTCCTACCCTTTATCTTTGGGATTAAGATGGAGTTTATGGCAACTGCAAAAAGCGATGAATATATCATCGATATCAAGCTGCCCAAAGGAACCATCGTGGAAAAGACCAATAGTGTTGCTGAACAATTTGAGAAATTCCTTGAACAATTCCCCGAGATCGAGACCGTCTCTACGCGGATCGGTTCATCCAGCGGAGGATTTTGGTTCTCCGGCCGGACGACTGAGGTTGCAAACCTCCGTGTTAACCTTAAGGATGACAAGAAATCTAAAACACCTGTGCTGATGGAGAAGACCCGAGCATATGCCAATTCCATCACTGGGGCCGAGATCCGTGTTACCGAAAGCCAAGACAATATGGGGGGCATGGGAGGCGGCGCACCCATTTCCGTGGAGATCTCCGGCCCTGATCTGGAAAAACTAAAGGATCTATCCGACCAAGCGGTTAAGATCATCAAAAACATCCCAGGCACCCGAGAAATCCGTTCGAATATGGAAGATGGTCGACCCGAGTTTCAATTACGCATTAATAGAGAACAGGCCAATATGTACGGCCTATCCGCTGGTGAGATCGCTTCAACAGTTCGAACAGCTTACCAAGGTACGGTTCCAACACGTTTTCGCATCGGTGGAGAAGAATACGATATACGTGTTCAGTTTCAAAAGAACGATCGTGCCCAAGCCTCGGATCTTTCTTCCCTCATGATCCAATCAACAACCGGCACTCTCGTGCCATTAACCGACGTGGCCCAGATCATCCAGACCAAAGGACCCAGTGAAATTAACCGTAAAAGCCAGGTGCGAACGGTTACGATCACAGGTCAATTACACCAACGTGATGTAGGTTCCGTTACCCGTGATATCAAGGCAGCCCTTGATAGTCAAATGGTCCTTCCAGGCCAATACAATATCGTAATGGGCGGTGAGGCGGAAGATATGGCAGAATCCTTTGGCAGTCTATCATTGGCTCTCCTGCTCGCCATCGTCTTCGTCTATATGGTCATGGCCATTCAATATGAATCATTGCTCCATCCTTTTACGATTATGCTTACCATGCCGCTGACGATCTTTGGTGTCACCTGGAGTCTGTGGTTAACGGGACGGGCGTTAAACGTCTCCGGTTTCATTGGAATTATTATGTTGGCAGGCATCGTGGTGAATAACGCCATCGTCATGGTAGACTATATCGAAACGCTGAGAAGCCGTGGCATGAGCCGACTGGATGCGGTGCTCAAGGCAGGCCCCACCCGTATGCGGCCTGTTCTAATGACGACCCTGACCACTATCCTAGGTATGCTCCCCCTAGCCATCGGTTTTGGCGACGGCGGCGAGTTGCAAGCGCCTTTGGGTACCGTTGTTATTGGCGGTCTTTCCTTCGCAACGCTGCTCACGCTCATCGCCATCCCCGTTTTATACCTAGTAATGGATGATTTCGGACTCTTCCTGAGGCGCGTCTTTAAGAAGGATAAAACAGCCAATGCCGAATTCTCCTATCACCGATAAATATTGATTTGAGCAAAAGAAACGCCCAATGACGGGCGTTTCTCTTTTTTATGTATAGCCTACCCTAAAACTCCCATGATAAAATAGGACATAATCTAATTGAGGTGATCCATATGAAAGCACTCGCACTCTTCTCTGGAGGATTGGACAGTCTCCTTGCCATCAAGCTTATTCAGGAAGCGGGAGTGGAGGTGGAAGCCATTCATTTTCTCCTCCCCTTCATCGACGAAGATGCCGAAAAGGCTATCCGGCACGAATTGTCATCCCTTGCGGGGCAGCTTGGGGTCGATGTCCTGTACGAGCGGGTCGGAGAAGATTATATGGACATTTTAGAGAAGCCTAAATACGGTTTTGGCAAGGCGCACAACCCTTGTCTCGACTGTCACATCTACTTTTTAAATCGCGCGAAAGCGTTGATGAAGGAGCGTGGAGCCTCCTTTATCGTCACCGGTGAAGTCGTGGGTCAACGTCCTAAATCACAAAACGCAGGAGCCTTTCCAAAAATAGACGAAGATACTGGCCTCACCGGACTAATCGTTCGCCCACTCTCCGTGAAGGTTTTGCCGCAGACGATCCCTGAAGAAAAGGGCTGGGTCAATCTGGATCATTGCCCCAATATCGAAGGACGTCAGCGCACGGTCCAAATGGAACTGGCCAAAAAGCACCAGCTCCGATTCCATCCTCCGGGCGGCGGATGTCAATTGACTTATAAGGAATTCGGCCAAAAAGTGGCCGATCTTCTCAAATATCACAAAAACCCCTACCATGCTATGCGGCTATTGACCGTAGGACGACACTTCCGCGGACCCGAGGGGTTTAAATTCATTATTGGGCGTGACGAAAAAGAAAATGTGAAGCTCATGCGCTACTTTCTTCGCCGTAGAAAGAAAGAAACTCTTCTTTTGTTCAAAGCCGGCCGTGTCCCCGGCCCTATTTGCCTTGGTCTAGGAGTCCCCTCCTCTTCCGATCAACGTTTAGCAGCAACCATTGCGGCCCGATACGCAGATGGAGTTCCCGGAACAAAAATCACCGTAAGATTCGTGGACAATTTAGCCGCCAAAACTTTAGAAGATGTCATCGTAAATAAAGAGGAAACCTACAAAGCCTATCGCATCGGGTAAACATCAACGCTCGTCGTATGGAACTCCTATCCCCCAATAATCTTCTCCTTCTCAACTTGCCCTGGATCAACTCCTAATTTTCCCAATTGTTCCAGGGCAAAATCTTGCATTCCCTGAGACCCGCAAAGATAGATCGCCGTTTCTTTAAGCTCCTTCGGAAATATATCCGGTTTAAGATAACCGATATAGTAATGAATCCGCTCACCCTCAGCCCATTGTCCATTCTGTTTAGAATAACCTTCCAAAGAAACAAGGTTAATTGTGAGGGAAAGCTCTTGTGCTAGACTTTGAAATTCAGATAGACAAAAGAAATCATCCTCTGTGTTGTTCGCCCAAAAAAGTTGAATCGATTTTTTAATCTGGCGCTCCCGAAAATGTCTTAATACACTTAAAAAAGGCGTTATTCCGATACCGCCAGCTATCATCGTAATGTTGGATTGCTCTTCGATATCGCTGCAAAACTTACCAAAGGGTCCCTGACAACTGACCTTATCCCCTGCTTTAAGTCGATGAACCCGGGACGTAAACCGCCCAACATTCTTGATGGTCATCTGCAGTTCCGGCGCTTCCGGAGATCCGGATAACGTAAAGGGATGGGGACGATCACCGCTATCCGGTATCTCAAGCAGGGCAAATTGCCCTGCTCGGCGCTGTAAAAAAGCCTCATTTAACTCCCCCGCCATCGTAATCGTTACAATATTATGATTCTCAGGCCTTACTGCCGAAATCTCCAACAAACTATCCACCGCCTTGAAGTATATCTTACTCGATAATATATAGCATTCCATTGTTAATCTCAAGTTGCATCCATTTCCTAAACATGATATAATTGCACAAAATACTCTATAATCAAAGACAAGGAAGAGGAAGAGTAGACTGGCCTAAGGGTTAAGCGAGCCTCCGACAGTGGAAGGGAGGCCCTGGATGTCCGTTGAAGTTCGCCTCAGAGTTACCTGCTAAAGCTTGTAAAGGGTTGTAGGCAGCGTCGGAAACTCCCACCGTTACCCGGGAGAGCCATCGGGATCGGCTTTTTCTATCTCCCCGTGGTCAAAGAGGGTCAATGATGACCAAGCGGTGTGGTACCGCGGAAGGATACGCCTTTCGTCTCGCAGGAGATGAAGGGCGATTTTTATTTTTGGGGGTGAGGGTCTTCTTTGCTCCATCATTCGATTCCCCTAGGAAGAAGTCTTTGATATGCTCTAATCCTAAACCGTGTCGAGAGTCGTAACTTCTTAGTATTTTTATCCCAATGGTTCATTATGGAAAGGAGGTTCCCCGATGATATGGAACCAAGAGTATGAATGCATGTCCCGTCCGAGACTGCAGGAACTCCAGCTAAAAAGGCTGCGCCAAACCCTACGTCGTGTGGAGAAAAATGTCCCCATGTACAAAGAGCGCTTTCGCGAAGCGGGTATCACAGCCGACGATATTCAAAGTCTGGACGATCTGCGTCGGGTACCGTTCACTTACAAACAAGACTTGCGTGACAATTACCCCTTTGGACTTTTTGCTGTTCCCATGGATGAAGTGGTTCGTGTTCATGCCTCTTCAGGTACAACCGGTAAGATGACCGTTGTCGGTTATACCAAGAATGACATCAGCACATGGTCCGAGGTAATGGCCCGAACTCTTAGCTGCGCAGGAGCAACATCCCGAGACATGATTCAAGTCGCCTATGGTTATGGCCTTTTCACCGGCGGTCTTGGCGCCCATTACGGCGCCGAGCGTTTGGGGGCGACCGTCGTTCCGATCTCTGGCGGCAATACCCATCGCCAACTCCAAATCATGCAGGATTTCGGCACAACTATTCTTGCCTGCACTCCCTCGTATGCCCTGTATATGGCAGAGACTGCTGCGGAAGAAGGCATCGATATTCAGAGTTTGCCATTACGCGCTGGAGTGTTCGGAGCCGAACCGTGGTCAGAAAATATGCGCAAAGAGATCGAGAGCAAACTGGGTATTATGGCCATTGATATCTACGGTTTATCCGAGATCATTGGACCGGGCGTCTCCAGTGAATGTCCGGAACAAAACGGTCTCCACGTTTTTGAAGATCACTTTTTGGTGGAGGTCATCGATCCAATAACCGGTGAACCTCTTCCGTATGGCTCCAAAGGTGAATTAGTCTTTACTTCCTTGACGAAAGAAGCTTTCCCCATCATTCGTTACCGGACACGCGACATCAGTATACTCTATAACGAACCCTGTCTCTGCGGTCGAACCCACGTTAGAATGAATCGAGTTCTCGGCCGCTCCGATGATATGCTTATCATTCGCGGTGTCAATGTCTTCCCGTCACAGATTGAAAGTGTCCTCTTGGAGATCGGCGAAACCGAACCCCATTATTTGCTGGTCGTTGATCGTCACGATAATATGGATGACTTGGAGATCTGGGTTGAAGTCAACGAACAGCTATTCTCCGATGAGGTACGCCATCTCGAAGAGCTGGAACGGAAGATTAAAGGAGCAATAGAAAGTATATTAGGCATTTCTGCCCGGATTAAATTGGTGGAACCCAAGACCATTGCCCGGAGTGAGGGTAAAGCTAAACGCGTTATCGATCGGCGTGAGGTTTATCCAACTTAAGAAGGGTGTATATTATGTTGGAGTTATTTTCGTAAGAAAAGGAAATCTCTACCTGATATCGAAACTATTTCTTAAGGAGGTGCCTCTAGTGAAGGTTAAGCAAATATCGATCTTTTTAGAGAACAAATCCGGTCGTCTCGCGAATGTTACGAAGGTTCTTGGGGATAATGGCGTTAATATCCGGGCGCTCTCCATCGCAGATACCACCGACTTCGGCATTCTTCGACTCATCGTTAGCGATCCGGAAAAAGCTTGGAATGTACTCAAGACAGAAGGTTTCACTGTAAGTTCCACCGAGGTCATCGCCGTCCAGATCCCCGATCAACCCGGTGGATTGGCTTCCGTCCTTGCTTCCCTCGAATCACTAGGCGTTAACATTGAGTACATGTATGCCTTCGTCGGAAAGAGCAACGAAGAAGCGGTCGTCGTCTTCCGCGTGGAATCCATCGACCAAGCCATTCCCATTCTCCAAAAGGGCGGTGTCCGCTTGTTAAAGGGCGAAGAAGTTTACAACTTCTAGCCTGTAAATCTAGTTTCTCTAAAAACCGGGGCTGTCCCATGATATGTGATATGGGACAGCCCCTTTACTTCTGCAACGAATTAATGAACCGACATCTACATCTCATCCCCTATCAACTAATCCGCATCCATCTCCCTATTCGGCTTAAACCGCATCAACGGGCGCATCTCCGGTCCAGGCGCAGGCGGCCATAGTTCGGGATTCTCATATCTCATCGCGGCAGCCAGATTTGTGTAGACCCATCGATGCTCTCGATTGAGATCATGAATAAGATTCTTCACCCGTTGCCGTTGGGTATTGCAGTTAAGCGGACACGGACTGGGAACAGGCTTAAACTCCGTTAGCTCCACCGCCTTACGAAGCTCCGCCTCTCGAAGGTAGACGAGGGGCCGAATAACCTCCAGCCCGGTCTCATCTAAACGTGTCAGTGGCAGAAATGTGCGAATCTGACCCGAATAGAGAATGCTCATAAGAAACGTCTCGACGGCATCGTCATGATGATGCGCTAAGGCCACCTTGTTGAAGCCATTCTCCATCGCAAAACGATTCATCGCGCCACGACGCAAGTGACTGCAGATATTGCATCGCCCATCCGTATCTAGCGCCACTTGCCCGATGGAGGTGCGAATCAGATGAAAGGGGACATCCAAACGTTGACAGAATTCGGCCAAAACTTCCTCAGGAAATGAGGGGGTAAAGCCGAGATCTACGGTAAGCGCAGCCAAGTCACAGTGAATAATACGATGCCTACGGAGAATGGATAACGCATAGAGTAGGAATGCGCTGTCTTTTCCCCCGGAAAATCCAACCAATATCCGATCTTCGGGTTTAATCAGGTTAAATTCAAGAATCGCCCGGAGTATTCGTCGATTATAAGCAGCAGGAAGTCGATAACCCATGAGTGCCTCCTTATCCGGTTACAATTGAAACCACTTTCATCATTATATCAAAATCGAACGCCGCGAAAAAGGATAACCCCAATCCGTACCGAATAAATTTGAAAAGTGAGGTATTCCAAACAAGGAGGCGTGCAAGATGAACTGCTCCACCATTATCGGGATCCGTGTCAATGAGCGGTCGGAATCCGCTCCAAAGGTTCAAGAGCTATTGACAAAGAACGGTTGTTTGATCAAAACCCGCTTGGGACTCCATGAGGGATGCGCTGACGAGGGTTTGATTCTGATCCAAGTCTGTGGTGAACCCCAGAGTATTTTAGATCTGGAGACGGCTCTACGTGTATTGCCAACGGTTAAAGTCTCTTCGATGGCAATCTAAGATAATCGGATTTTTGTGAAAAGATTGACGACCCTTGACAGCCTTTAAGATATCCCGCATAATGAAAACCAAATCCGTTTTCCGGGATTATCAAAAGGAGGTCTGGCGATGAAGGTTAAAGATTTACTGAAGGCCAAAGGCCAACAGGTCGTTACCATCGGACCCCAAGAAACTCTCCTGGAAGCCTGTAAACGATTGGCTGAACATAACATCGGTTCACTCCTGGTGTTAGCGTTGGATGGTTCAATTGAAGGTATCGTTACAGAGCGCGATATCACAAAAATCTGCGCGAAAAAGAGCGGAAGCCTTGGAAACACGTTGGTACGGGAAGCAATGAGCACAAACCTACTAATCGGTTTGCCCAAAGACGATTTGGACTATATCACCAGTATTATGACGCAAAACCGCATTCGCCATCTGCCCATTGTCTCTGGGGGTCAATTGGAGGGTATTGTGTCCATCGGCGATGTTGTCAAAGCACTTTTACAGGAGACAGAGGTCAAAAATCGGTATCTCGAAGAATATATCTATGGCAATAACCCAGAATAAAAAGTAAAGCGGCCAAAGACGGCCGCTCATTTTTTTGATCTCAATTTTATCACACAAACAAGAATACGCTTCCATTTACGACTCGCTACTCGCTACTCGCTACTCGCCACCTGTCACTCGTAACTATTTTCTAAGTAGTCGGCCACGTCAACAACCGTTGACGCAAGCGAAGCAATGAAAATCTTAAGTTGGCGTGGACGACATAGGGTATTTTCTAGGTAGTCAGATCATATTTGCTACAAATTCCTTAATCGTCCTTATAAATTGGGGAACAATCTCCATATCCACGATTTCATTCGTGGATACCCATGCATAAGCTGGATGCTCATCGCTCAATTCAACCTTTCCCCCAACACAGCTTGCGGCTAATATAAGATAAGCAACTCTCCCATTGGGAGATTCCGATTCAGCCGCGCCGATAACGCGCTCTAACTGAACATCTAACCCCGTCTCCTCCACGATCTCACGGAGCAAAGCATCGGATAAACTTTCTCCCTGTTCCACTTTCCCACCCGGCAGATCCCATTTCCCTGGATTCCCCTTCGAACAAAATGAACGTTGCAGTAATAAGATTCGTCCCATTTCATCATAGATAACAGCCTTAGCTGAAAGTCGATATGGTTTATCCATGAGTTTTGAGATCACCACCCCTTAATTGCTGCAATCCATGGAGTGAACGAGACGTGATCGCAAACAGCACGATGACGCCGCCGACCAAAGCCCATGGACCGGGACGCTCACCCAGAAGGCAAAATACCCAGAACGGGTTTAAAAGCGGCTCAATCACAGGAACAAGAATCGCCTCCAAAGCAGTGACATGTTTGATAGCCGATGAATATAGGATATAAGAGATACCAAGCTGAAACAGGCCAAGAATACTCAGAGCAATCCATCCGGACACATCCGGAAACGGCCCCTGAAACATAAACGGAACTCCAATCATCGCTGTCAATAAATTTCCAAGGAGAACCGATTCTAAGGGCGACCCGTTCTTCTGCTTGCGCATGAAGAGAATCATTCCTGCAAAGCTTAGACCGCTTAATATAGCGATAATATTCCCCAAAAGATGCCCTGTGGAGAGCTTATCGAGGAAAAACAGGGCCATACCGCTGAGAACAGCAACGATAATGACTCCATCGAACCACCGCACCCGCTCTTTCAGGAACCATGCGCCAAAGAGGGCGACATAAATCGGAGCTGTATATTGCAGCAAAATAGCATTGGCAGCAGTGGTCAGCTTATTGGCTGTCACAAACAGGATAACAGTCGCCGCATAGGCCAATGCTCCACCGATCTGCGCAAGCGACCAGTTTATGCGGGGTCGTCTCAAGACCGCCAGAATAAGTATAGCCGCAATGGCGCTGCGCATTCCGGCAATGGCCAAAGAGTTCCAGTTTATCGATTTGATGAGCAATCCACCCATGCTCCAAAGAAGCGCTGTTAAAACCAGATAAACGAGGGAACGTGTACGTTTCTCGGGATGATCGGCGTTCATTGCCATGGACATGCGATTGTTCCTTCTTTGCTAAAATATTTTCTTCAAATTTGACTACCTTCTATCGACTAAAGGCCATTCTTCCCTACAATTACTTCATACCGTTCTAACATCTCTTCCGTCAATCCACCTTCCCGGATGATCTCCGAATAGAGATGACCGCTGGGCTTAATCGTTCGTTTACGTTCAGGATCGTTATGATCCACATGAACCAAACCAAATGGGCTGCAGACTCCGTCCACCAATTCAAAGTTGTCCAAGGTGGACCAATGAAGATATCCGCGAACATCGACCCCATCTTGTATAGCTCGCCACAAATGATAAAGATGGTGCACCAGATAACTGGGGCGTAACTCATCGTGATCGTCGCAAACACCATTCTCCGTAATAATAATGGGAATATGGTACCGATCCCAACACTCATTCAACGCTTTGTAGAACCGATCCGGCATAATACTCCAACCCAATTTACTTTGGGGAATGTTGGGATGAGGACCCGTGGAAAAAGGAAATCGCACTTGATCACTGCGGTAATACTGAATTCCTATGTAATCCAGCGATCCTTGAACCTGTCGCACAAAACGGTCTAACATTTGGTGGTAGATCATTGCCCGTCCAAGTTGATTTAAAGGATTACCCTGCGCTGGTTCAAAATGTACCCATGCCAGTGACCAACCGACCACTGCTTTATGCCAACCGTGATCCCGATGGGTCTGATGGATCATTGAATATGCACGGCGATGGGCTTGAATTAAATGCTTCCCAACCTTAAGAAATGCGGCTATGGAGCGCTCTCCAGGCGGGAAGTCCCCAAAATAGTAGGCGAGAACAGAATAGGCGTTGGGTTCGTTGATCGTTAACCAATAATCGACAAGATCTCCAAGTTGAGAGACGGCGTAACCTATAAAGCGCAGATAAGCATCGATTGCATAGGCTTTTTTCCATCCGCCTTTAGCGACAAGCCACAGCGGATTGGCAAAATGATAGAGCGTAACCATGGTCTTTATACCCGTTGCTCGCATCCGAGCTAGTTCATCACGATAATGGTCAATAGCGGCCTGATCAAACTCTCCTTCCTGAGGCTCAAGCCGCGCCCATTCCAAACCAATTCGAGCGATATTATGGTTCATTGTCGTAATAAGATCAATATCTTCGATATACTTCCGATAGTGATATACGGCTTCATTGGGATTCGTTCCATCCTTAATACGGCCTTGAACTGCCCAATCATAAAAATCGTGGTTTGTGCAGTCCCCTTCAACTTGAAATGCCGATGTTGAACTTCCCCATAGGAAGTCCGGAGGAAAAGCGCACTTTAACATCGTCTATGCCTCCTTGAACATATATCCAATCCCTTGTATTATTCGGGGTCTATTCCAAAAATCCCCCATCCCTTGACAATTTAACAAACTCATGGGATCGATGAAATATTAACTCCAAAACTCAAAGTCTTTTTATTCAATCCAACACGAGGCAACCGTTGGCTTCCTTATAATCTCTTACAGTCTTTAGCTGGATTAATCACAATCAGCGCATATCGTTGCCGCAAGTAATTAAGGAGGGCCATTAGGAGAAGCGCTCCAATGATAAACAGAAGGTGCTTTCCACTCAGTATCATTCGCTCCAATCCCTTTATCGGGCCATATGTGATATCGAGCCCCATTGTGCTTGAGAGAAAGGCAAAGGGTCCTAAGAGAAGAAATGTATAAATGCCTGCAATAACCGCATGTAAAAGCCGGGCAATCACATACGGAACCATCCGAATGTCCGTTCCATAGACGACACTTGCAACTTGCGCATGAACGGAAAGACCACTCCATGCGATAATCGCGCTGGCGAGAATCAAACGGTGAGCCAATGGCGCAGACGCTCTCGCGGCTGCAATACAACCTAGGTCAATCTCCAACACGCCAGCCATGAACGCTCCAGACAACTCAGGCGCTAACCCAAAGCCGCGTAGAACTCCTCCAACCAGCGGATATATAGCTCCCATGACTCCTGTCACCGTTAATATTCGAACAAACACAGAAAAGAGCATTATGAATCCACCAATCATGAAGATGGTTCCCATGGACTCTTTCACCGAATCCCCCAAAAGTTGTCCGAACGGACGCCCATCTTCACGTCTTGCAATAAATAGAGCTCGCACCGCCCTTCGTAGGATATTTCCCTCATTTTGGAGAGAATCAAGCTTCTGTCTTTCCTGGGCTGAATTCTTATAAAATCGAAAGATAAAGCCAACTGTAAAAGAGGCTAGATAATGTGCCGCTGCAATCAAGATCCCCAACTCCGGGCGGGCAAACATACCCACCGCAACGGCCCCAAACATAAACAAAGGATCTGCAGTATTTGTGAAGGCCAGGAGTCTTTCGCCCTCAACACGCGTACAGAGTTTACTTCGTCTAAATTTGGCAGTTATTACGGCATCCATCGGATACCCCGCCGCAAGCCCCATTGAAAGCGCAAAGGCGCCCACGCCAGGTACATTAAAGAACGGCCTCATTAATGGCTCCAAAAGCACTCCTAAAAAATGAACAGCCCCTAAACCCAAGAGAATCTCGGATAAAACAAAGAAGGGTAACAAAGAAGGAAGTACGATCTCCCAAAAGATCTTTAATCCTTCTTCTGCTGCTTGCAGCCCGTCTTTTGGATAAATAACCAAACACAATGTAACAATTAATGCCCCCAACGCCAACAACAGTGTCCTGCTTTTTCTTAAGTAAATCACACGCAAGATGCAGCCCCCCCTATCGATGCCTCCTTATAATGTATATGGGCTCCAATCGAACTCAAGAAGCATTTTTGCCGATAACCCTATGCCAATTAAGAAGAAGCATATAATAGACATAATAAAAGACCCCGCAGGGTCTATTGGGTTACAATCATTGAAGTCCCATCGTTCCTGGGGGAAACTGATTCTGATAATTAAGAAATTGTTGAAATGCTTGGTTAACCTCTTGCCCAGAGGCGGACGAAAGTTTATACCAGCCTTTGGCAAACATCAGTTCATAAAGATCGCGCGCCATGCGGTGAGCATCGGCAAAGTTATTCATAGCGACTTGATGCAAAGCCTGATGGCTCGCTTCGCGGACAAAGACATTATAGCCATCGGTTAAGTATTTCTCCATAGCCAACGCATCATTGACAATGTCTCGATCATTAAGTTCAGGCCCCTTTATCTTGGGAACACCTACCGATGTGTTTTTGATAACCGAGGAATCTCCTGGTTGTTGCTGCTGTTGATCAAAGTAATTCAATTGGGCATCTCCTTTAATTCAGCGTCTTTGAAGAATTTAACTGACTGAGAAGCAACTGGTAATGGCGTTCGTGAACCTGACCCACCTGCCTTAACTTAATGGCAATCTCTTGATCCTGCGCAATTTGACTATAGTGATGGCACTTCTTTGCCGCCAGGAGTTCCCAGGAGAGTGCGTCCTTGATATAGGCTAAATCTTTTCCCGTGATAATCGCCGGAGGTATGCTCATCGGAGCCACCTGCATCGAACCGAATTGTCCAGTTTGTTGTTGCGAATTCTGCCCGCCGAAATTCATTTGCATTCGATTTCCCCCTTATCCCGATCTATCCCTTATTCTCCCTAGAACAACCGGAAAAATCTTAGGAAATATTCGGTAATGTCGGGGTAATATCCGGCATGCAATAACTCACTTTGTTCCGAGCATGACAAAGACAAACCCAAGAATAATCAAACCAATCTTCCAAGGAATAACCCGAACCGCCACAGCGACGATACCCAAAGCGCTAACCAGAATAAAAACGATCGGGCCAACCAAACCCAGGAAAGCGTTGATCCGTAATGCGGTTTCAATACGGCCGAAGCGCATGATGACAATCGCAGCTAAGATCTCCAGCAACCCCGATAAGATACGAACGATCGCCATGCTTGAAAGGGCTCTTTCTTCCATTTGTCCACCTCATTTCTTACCTAACCCCAAAATATTTAGTAACACTGCAGTCACCCCGGCGGCAGCCAATGGACCCACAGGAATTCCTTTGAGAAGCGAGACGCCTAATACTGTTCCAATAACTAAACCCACGACGATCTCCGGCCTCATTTGCATCAGAACAACACCCTGACCACAGATGTAAGCCGCGATTGTACCCCCGATAATTGCCACGATGCCGGCAGGGTTTCGAAATGTATCCCAGATCTCTCCGATTCCAACACGTTCCAATGCGAAGGGAGTCAACACTGCCATTAAAAGACAGATCAAACCGAGCTCCAATGCCCAATGGTCAATTAACCTTAAAACTGATTGAAGATGAATCGCTTTGATTGCAATAACCAATCCGGCGCTGGCAGTAATCAGACGATTATTAAAGACCAATCCCATAGCTAAAACAACTAACAATAATAGATTATCATGAACCATGTGCATTCCCCCCGCTTATCCTTATGACGTAATGGGTTGAAACATGCTAGACAGCCTTCCCTTGCTCCATCCCTCAAAAGTATGAAAGGGTTGGATTCCATAAATTTTGTAGCCAGAATAAGGTTGCAGCATAGACTATTCTCAAGTAATCCATTGATACCATCCATGGCGAGTTAACTTGAGGGCAAGCGGCTTATCATGGGGCCAGTGGCCAAAAGGAGAGATCGTCGATGTCATTGAATGTTTGGTCCGATATTCTGGAGTTTCCGATTCCCAACCGTTCCGCTAAACCTCGCCAAAATGGATGGACTATGGTCATCGACAAAGGACTCGGACTCCATGATACTCAATCCCTGCTACAGACTGCCGCCTCACACATTGACCTCTTAAAATTAACCTTTGGCACATCCGCTTTATACCCAGAGGATGTACTTTGCAAAAAAATAAAGCTCCTAAGGGATGCTGGAATTCATGTCTATCCCGGAGGAACTTTATTGGAGATTGCCGTCTTTCAAGGCAAAGCCCGGCCGTTTCTTAAGCGGGCTTCAGAGTTGGGCTTTGATTTTATTGAAATCTCAGATGGTACAATACCCATACATAAAGCCGCTCGATATCGTCTCTTTGATCTGGCACGCGCCGAAGGACTCCGAATCCTTAGTGAAGTTGGGAAAAAGGATCCAAACGCTTGGGAAAATGATTTTGTTGAGGAAATTCGTATGGATCTTATCCATGGAGCAGAGAAAGTCATTATTGAGGCGCGTGAATCCGGGAAAGGCATTGGGATCTATGATACAAATGGCCAGATCAAAGAGTTTTCTTTGGAACGTATCTGCGAAGGGGCGTCCATTGAACAACTTATGTGGGAAGCTCCACTAAAAGCACAACAGGCTGAACTCATCCAACGTTTTGGAGCAGATGTCAATCTGGGCAATATCCCCGCCGAAGAAGTTATTTCCCTTGAGGCCTTGCGCCGGGGGTTGCGAGCCGATACATTAAGCAAGGTTCTCCCCATGCGCCGCGTCCCCTCCAATGTATAAAAATTCAGACCGTCTATGGGGACGCACTTTCCCATAAGATTCACCCTCTACAACTCCGACGAATAATCCCCCCAATCAACGGCATTTGGTATGAGATCATCCAATCAGGGATAAGATTCCACTTGGTTTTAACCCTCATACATAATAAGAAAAACGCCTTGCGGCGTCCTTTCGAAAACAGAATAAAGGCTTTGATTAATTAACCACGCAGAGCACGAAGTACACGAAGAAACCAAATTAATAACGTTATATTGATTAAATAGACTCTTTTTTTCCGAACACGATGATTCGAATCGTTGTCTTCCCCAATAATTCCTTCAAAAACCGCTTCTACTTTCATGTTCTTCAAGTCCTTCGTGGCTTGAATTCACTCTCGACCTCGATCCGTCTCAAAGGTTATCCCAAGAAGTCCAGGTCCCACATGGGTTCCTACAGTAGCAGTCATTTCAGCCTTGATGATCTCCCTTGGATTGATCCTCTGTTTCAATTCTTCGATGAGTTCGTCTGCTTCATCGGAGCAATCTGCATGGATAACCCCAACAGTCTTCGCTTCAGGATCCGTTATTCTTGATTCCACGTCTTGCAGGAGGTTGGCAATAGATCGTTTTCTCCCCCGCGTTCTACCCTTTGCAAGGATTCTGCCGAATTCATCGATGTACAATAAGGGCTTTATGTCTAAAACAGTCCCTACCAAAGCCTCCGCCTTCGTAATACGACCGCCCTGCATCAAATACTCGATGGTATCCAGGATAAAGAGATGATTCATTTTGGGAATACGCATCTTAATCTCATTTACGATTTCATCTCGTCCCGCTCCTGCCCTCGCCATTCGGGCAGCGCATAAAACCATCCATCCTTGGCCAAAAGATGCCGATAGGCTATCAATTACTGTAATATCCGCTCCATGTTGTCGCATCTCCTCGGCAACCATCTCAGATGTTGCATATGTTCCGCTTAACGCCGATGAAAGATGAATAACCACAATCGGCGAACCATCCTCACTTAATTCCTTCAGTGTCACTCGAAGATCGCTCAAGCGAGGCTGCGCTGTTTTTGGCTGCTCTTTGTTGCGAATACGACGATAGAAAGTTGCCGGTTGCAGATCCACGCCATCACGGAACTCTTCCTCCCCAATATAGATCGTCATGGGAAGAACCGTTATATCTTCCTCATGCATAACCCAACTGGGTAGATCAGCTGCACTATCCGTAACAATCTTTACCTTTGCCACCGCACTCTCTCCTTAATGTTTTTTGGAAAAGCCGAGCAAAGGAGCAACTCCACAGGTAATTTATTTAATCAAAATATGGTTATAAGTTGATTCAGCAAGATTGTAGTCAGAAGACAGGAGCCAGTATTCAGAATGCTCCGGAGCAGTTATACGTCGATTCAAGGATGCCTTTTATTCTCCCGGAAAGGCCCTCTCTCAAGCCGCTGGGGTCTTTTTATTTCTCGCCAAGATCGCTAAGGACGCGAAGATATATAACAATTAATACCTAATAGTTCCACTTCCACCCTTTGCGCCTTTGCGAGAGAACACCGTCCCTTCCCCCAAAGGCCTTCCCAACCGTTCCAACTCCTGTCTCCTGACTCCTGAATTCTGAATTCTGTATTCCGACTTCTAACTTTATCTCTACTGAAACCGGAGTAATCTTATTAATCATAAATCAAAAATTTTCAAGGCCCTACGATTAAGATAACGGTTCAAAATCCTGGAGCATAAATGAGTCCAACCCATCGACGATTCCTATCTGTTCAGGAAAGACGGGAACTACGAACCGATAAATCCCCTTCTTACGATCCAATCCAGAAAGCTCCTGCAATTCAGCTAGGACCTGGCGTTCTTTTACATAATCAAATCGTTTGTCACCGTTTCGATCGAAGAGGAGCATATCCACGCCATAGTCATTATAGATGCCATTACCATCGGCATCAACCAGGGCAAAGAAGATCGGATCCTTTGATGTCATACCTGTACCCACCAACAGCGTATTATTTCGGACAGTATAGAACACCATGAGACTATCTGGGGTTTTTTGATAGAAAAACGTCAAAACTATGGCCAATGTCCGTTGGATCTGTTTCCCCGAGGACAGATCATAATTCACATCGAATTTTACTTGAGCTTGGAGAATTTGACGTGTAAACCCCATCGCAATATTCTGTTGCTCATCCATCTTGACCTCTTCTTGAAGGGTGATAACTCCATTTTGATCAAGATCGATAAACAATGAATCAAAAAAGTAGCTGTTTTGATTACCGATTACAAAATCATAGACTGTGCCTGCATTCCCCAATGCAATCTTACCATATTGATAACCCGCATATCGACCTTCGGGAAGCTCAAGCCTGAGATGCTCTGGTTTCTCACTAGAGAAGATAAACACATTATCATTGTGAAAACTATTCTTTGGGAAATGCACCATCTCCCAACTACCTTCAGGTTTAACCTGATAGGTGCCGGGTAAAAGCACAGGTCGAAATGTTGCGCCAAGCGAAAGAATAAAAAGCGCCAAAAAGAGCAGATAACAACCTTTTTTCATCCTTTTCCGCCCTTCCTAAAGATTATCTTTAACTATTGAGTTGATATCGACCACGTTCAAACCATCTTTAACCGGTGGAAGATCCGTTTTCTTCTGGGGCTCTCCATCATCTTTAGGCTCATAATTTGCAGAATCAATCCATTCCTTCACAGGGACGACAGCCAAGCAATACGGCCAAGAAAAGACATAATTCCGATATTGAACCCTTCCCTTTTCCTTGTCTCTAACATCCATTAAAGCAGTGATCTTTGCTTTTTCGCGTTTTTCAAAGACCCCATTGTAGTTTGCATCAATAAACAATCCGTCTTGGTTAAAATCGCTGAATACTCCATCATTATTGAGATCCACCAGAGCTATTTTGACGGGAACTTCCCCTAGTTTTCTATCGATAAACCTTGCTTCTCCTAAGAACCATGATCTCGTCCGGTGCATGAGTATAACCTGACCGGAACCGATATGATGTTGTAGGAAAACATCAAAACTAAGAAACTTATGAATGGCGTTACCGGCTGTATTTTTGTAATTGACCAGGACTCGAATGGGATTAGCATTCATACGAAACTTATGTCCCTGATCTTGATTCTGAATATGTAAAAGCACCATCTCGTCAGGCGTTATAGCACCGTTCGAATCAAGATCGACATAAAGGCTTTCCCAATCACCTTTTCCATTGATTGTCGCGACATAATCAAATCTTTGCTTAGCATTTCCTAGTTCTACATAGGAATAGACCACTTTCTTCGCTTGGCTTAGATCAATATCAATTCGGATATCCTTCGGCGCTACTGCACTGACATTATTTCTTTGCCAATAGTGCTCCAACCCCTCAATCGGAGTAAGATCCACCATTTCAGTGAAGTAATATACGCCTGAATTTAACTGGTTCGGCACACTAAAGCCAAGGCCGGCCACGAGCAATAGGGTGCAAACCCCAAGATACCAACCTTTGACACCCCTCATCATAAATCGCCGCCCTTCTGTATAAACATGGAAATTATAGCTCATTTTATCGTTTTAGCCAACGAATTGTCAACCACTCGAAGTTCAAAAACTAAATTCGCTATTCGGTCATGCGCTTTACAACAGCCCCTAAGGACTGAAGCTTCCCATCGATGTGTTCATACCCGCGATCTATCAACCCCACGTTGGATATTATGGTCTCTCCTTCAGCCATCAAACCCGCGATCACCATCGCTGCACCGGCCCGAAGATCAAAAGCTTCAATTGGAGCCCCCGAAAGCCTTTCAACTCCATTTATGATGGCTCGATCCCGCTCTACACGAACGTTTGCACCCATTCGCCCCAATTCATCCATATAACGGAATCTATTTTCATAGATGGTTTCCCGAAGAACACTGGTTCCCTCCGAGCAAGCCAAAAGGGCACCCATGGGTTGTTGCAGATCTGTGGCAAATCCAGGGTACGGCGCTGTCTCAACATCCGTTGCTTTGGGACGTCCCTCCATCCGAATTCTTATGGCATTATCATCTTCATCAATCACAGCGCCGACCTCGCGGAGTTTCACAATGGGAGCCCGCAGATGTTCACTCATGACGTTCTCCAATGTAACCTCCCCGCCCGTTGCGGTAACTGCCATAAGATACGTACCGGCCTCGATGCGATCCGGAATAATCGTATGTTCGGTCCCATGAAGTCGAGATACTCCCTGAATTCGAATAACGTCAGTACCGGCACCGCGGATCTTTGCTCCCATGCAATTCAACAAGACAGCCAAATCCACGACTTCCGGTTCCTTTGCCGCATTTTCCAAGATCGAAGTTCCTGGTGTCAATGCTGCCAGATACATCAGATTGATAGTCGTACCCATACTGGAACGATTGATAAAAAAACGAGTCCCTTGGCAATCGGCACTGATCTTCCCTTTTAAGTAGCCGTGCTCAATGCCGACTTCCGCACCAAAGGCTTGAAAACCTTTGATATGGTAATCAACTGGCCGAGGACCTAAAAAACAGCCACCCGGTAGGGGCACAATAGCCTCTCGACAACGGGCTAAAAGGAGACCGGCAAGATAGAACGAAGCGCGGAGCTTTCTCGATAATTCATATGAGGGTTGAGTATTTGAGAGCGTCGATCCATCGATCTGCCAACGATCCTCTCCTAAATGCAGAATTCCAACACCGAGTTCTTTCAGAATGCTGACAATAACATGAACATCCACATCGTCTGGGACATTATTGAGTATTACCGGCTCATGACCTAACGCTGCACCGACAAGAAGAGCCAAGGCACTGTTCTTGGCTCCACTAATAAAAATACTTCCGTGTAATGGCTTGCCTCCTTGGATGTACAGGCTTTCCAAGATTAAACCCCTTCCCCGTCTAGATAAAACCGAACCAACTCTTCAAGAATCTGATCCCGTTCCAAGCGCCGAATCAAAACCCGTGCATTCTTATGATTTGTAATATACGCCGGATCTCCCGACAATAGATACCCTACGATCTGGTCCAAGGGATCATATCCCTTTTCTTTAAGCGCCTTGCAAACTTCGCGAAGAATAAGGCGAACTTCAGTCATCTCGATCTCTTTGGGGGAAAATCTCATTGTTGCTTCAAAGCTACTTTCACCCATGCCTTCACCTCCAAGGTGTCCGGGTTTTTGATTAAGCTTTTACCAAACTCTCAATCGAGTTTATTAATCATCATCCTATATCGTAAATCGGTAATATTCTCCTAGACTTCATTATCACCAAAACCTTTTGATTTACGCAGAAACATCATCTTTTCTTAGAGATAAATTGATATCCACATCGCCAAAGGGTGTATGGATAGGTATAGCCAATGAGGTATGAATATGTCTGAGAAAGTCTGGAATATTATCGCGTGTAATAAAAAGTGGCGGGGTAATATTACAGGAATAACCCACCATGGATAGATTGGTGCTGGCGGTACCCGTAATAATATTCTTCAGTTCACAGATGGCGCTCCTCCCCATATCCGTTAGCTCTGATACATCGCTACCTAACATTTGGGATATAATTTTCATCGCAGTTTGCATCGACATACCACATAACACCTGTCCCTGAAGGTCACCCAAAACTCCGACTAAAACCAGGACTTCATACTTTTCTAAGGGTTCTTCATTGAAGAATGGCTTACCTGCATCCACTTCAGGATTTAGCATCATTTCAATAACCGAATATGCCGCTTGTACAAATGAATCAATATGTTGGAACGTCATGATTTAACCCCCTTCCCGGCAATCACTTGCAGTTCTTTTAGTATTTTAGGGGGATCCTCTGCGTGATAGATGAGCGTACCGGCGACAAGAAGGTCGGCTCCAGCTGCAATAACGTGCGGAGCATTGTTTAAATTAATTCCTCCATCGACACCTAATGCGCAATTAAAACCTCCATCATCAATCATTCTTCGGACCCGTTTAAGCTTTGGTATGGCCAGAGGTAGAAATCCCTGTCCGCCGAAGCCCGGATTAACCGACATCAACAAAACAATCGATAGCTCCGACAAGATAAACTCCAGCAATTCTGGAGGTGTCGCTGGATTCAAGGCAACCCCTGCATCACAACCCAACTCCTTAATCTGCATAATTAATCGGTGCAAATTATTCTCCGATTCGGCGTGAACGATAATTCGCTTGACATTTGCATGGGCAAACGCTTCCAGAAAACGTTCCGGCGCCTCGACCATAAGATGGGCCTCCATGGGAAGCGTCGTCAATCGATTGATGGTCTCCGCCATAATCGGCCCAAAGGACAAATTCGGAACAAAATGCCCATCCATCACATCTAAGTGGAGCCAGTCCGCTTCCTCAACCTTTTGCAACTCTTCAGGAAGACGGGCTAAGTCAGCATTGAGAATGGACGGCGCGATCTGAATCAACGGAATAGACCCCTTTCATAATAATCATAACCCCAATCTAACGATAGCGATTCTCCTGGAAACGCCGAACTTCCTGCTGGAATTCTTTGTAATGTTCGTAGCGGAATAGCGGAATCTCCCCTTCATCCACCTGGGATTTTATTACGCAGCCCGGTTCTGCCATATGAATGCATCCACGATACCGGCATTCCTCATCGGTCTGGAACTCCGGAAAGAACTCCGGCAACTCTTCTGACGTTATAAAATCGAGATCAATCTGAGTAAAGCCCGGTGTATCCGCTACAAATCCCCCTTTAGCCAGAGGAAGCAATTGAACTTGCCGTGTGGTGTGACGCCCACGCCCAATCCTCTGGCTAACCTCGCCGGTCTGAAGCTCGTGCCCCGGGCAAAGCATATTAAGGATGGCTGATTTTCCAACACCCGAAGGTCCGGCTAGTACAGATATTCTTTCTTTGAGATCCCCTCGCAACAGATTTTTCCCTTGTCGAGTCATCGTGCTTGAGATTCGAACAGGATACCCCAATTGTTGATAAACCGAAGCCATTCGCCTGGCATCTGCAGGACGTACTTTATCCGCTTTATTAAAGACTAAAACAACTGGTATTCGAGAGGCCTCTGCAAGGACCAAAAAGCGATCGATCAAGTACGTGCTATAGTCAGGGTCTTTTAGGGCAAAGACTAGGAGTATCTGGTCGACATTGGCAATATAAGGACGCTTCATTACCGAATAACGAGGTAAAACCTTCTCAATCGAACAGCTTTTTTCATCCATCATCTGGTAGAAAACCTTATCGCCAATCAAGAGATCGTGCTCCAAGCGAAGACGTCCTCTAGCCGTCGCCTCAAGAAGAGTCCCATCTTCACCAAGCACTGTGTAGAAACCCGCGATTCCCTTTAAAATTCGGCCTTCAGGCAAACCTCTCGACTCCTTTATTATAACACCTCTTCAGCCTTGATCTGCTCATCCAAATAGACAATGGCTTTTGCTTCACCATATATTTGGACTGGAACCGATACCCTTTCTCCAGGACGATGGGCGCGTCGGTAAACAATGCGCCGACCCCGATTGTCGTCGATAACAACTTTAACAACTTGTTCAGCGGGGCCTGGATCGACTTCGACACGAATCTGAGCCAAACGGGAACCTTGGGAAGAACCTCGAGTCTGTACATTGGAACCCGCGCTGACAACGAAAGACACTGTGGTGCCTAAAGGCACGGTAGATCCCGGGGACGGCTGTTGATCCAGAATCTGACCTTCCGGGAAAGCGCTCACCTCTGACGTGGTTCGTTCAAAAACCAATCCAAGGCTGGCGAGCTCTGCTTGAACCTCCGCTAATGGACGACCGATAAAATTAGGAACCTTGACCGTGTCGATATTCGGACCCAAGCTTACATATAGATCAATCGATGCGCCTTTCTGAATCTTTGTGCCCGCCTCCGGACGTTGTCGCGCTACATAACCTTTGGGAATCGTATCACTGGGCTCTGTATAAACATCCCCTAAGCGCAGACGCCCGCCTTCAAAGGCAAGCTCTGCATCGAATTGTGTCTTTCCGACGACATCAGGGACTTTAACCATCTCCCAGCCTAAGCTAACAACGACTCGAACCTCCCGCCCAGGACGAAGCTCTCGATTCGCCGCGGGCTCTTGAGATATAACGCGACCCACACCGATTTGATTATGGTATACTCTCCGTACAACTCGGATCGTCAACTTTTGCTCTTGAGCCATCGTGTTGGCTTCAGCCAACGTAAGTCCTTTGAGATCAGGCACCTTAACTGCTGGAGGAGGAGAAACCAGAAGCGTTGCTAAAACAGAAAACAAGGCCAGTGTTCCCAAGATAAGCGCTGCCCATATCAGCCATTTCCATCTTAGTTTCTTCTTCTTAGAAACCACCGGCCCAACGGCCATCAAGGTCTGTGTAGGAAAATCTTCCGCCTCCAGAGCATCGTCTAACAGCGCTTCGCCTCCCAAAACACCATGAATCTCACGGAGCATCGCATATGCTGTAGGATAGCGGCTGGATAATTGCTTGGCCAATGCCTTCCCCACAATTCGACCCACTGTATGGGGGATCTCCGGCCGAATTCGTTCCACAGGAATGGCATCTTCCTGAATATGCTTAAGCGCAATAGCAATAGGACTTTCACCACTAAATGGCACCCTGCCTGTGAGCATCTCGTAAAGGACGCAACCCAATGAATAGATATCGGACTGGGTACCGACAACTCCTCCTTGAGCCTGTTCTGGCGAGAAATATTGCACAGACCCCATGACAACCCCGGTCTGGGTGAGTCCACTGGCGCTAACCGCCCGAGCAATACCAAAGTCGGTTACCTTAACCCGCCCTTCATTCGTGATTAAAATATTATGGGGTTTAATATCGCGGTGGATAATATTGTGTCGATGAGCGTGATTTAATGCTTCACAAATTTGTCCCGCAATCGATAGTGATCGGCGGACAGTAAACGGCGCTTCTCTCCGAATCAAATCCTTCAAATTTTCTCCAGCCACATACTCCATGACAATATAATCGATCCCGTCTTCTTGCCCAACATCATATATATTGACCACATTAGGATGGGAAAGACTGGCTGCCGCCTGTGCTTCCCTCCGAAATCGGTCGACAAATTCAAGATCATTAGCATACTGCGAACGGAGAACTTTGATCGCCACCGGACGACGCAAAAGCGAGCATTCGGCTTTATAAACCAAAGCCATACCGCCTTCGCCGACTTTTTCGACGATCCGATAGCGGTTTCCCAAGAGTTTACCGATCACCAATATTCACCTCTTTGGGCCGACTTCAATATATCACCAGCAATCGGGGCTGCAACACGGCCACCATTACCACCCTGTTCCACGAGAACGAGAACCACGCGACGTTCATTTCGATATTCCCCAATTGCTGCAAACCAAGCATGGGAAGGAGTGGATCCCCCCATCTCCGCCGTACCGGTTTTTCCAGCAACTATGACCTCTGTTAAATCCGAACGCCAACCTGTTCCTTGCGTTACCACCCCTCGAAGTCCATGATGGAGCCGCAACGCATGATCTCTCGAAATAACTCTGGGAGCAGGCGGTCTTGAGATAGTCTGTTCACCGCCGCACCACGGATAATCCACAGCATTTACAAGACGCAATGGTGGGAGTTTACCCCCCGCAGCAACAACACCATAAGCCCGGGCAATTTGTAGCGGCGTAACCAATAATTTCCCTTGCCCGATAAGAAATGCGGCGAATTCGACATCATCCGAAAAGCGCTCAGGAAAACGTCCTCCTTGAGCAGGTATCGGCAGAGATGGCGTAGTGCAAAGTCCCCATCGGCGAGCTTCGGCTCTAAGACGCCTCTCCCCTAGTGCTCGTCCCAGCTGAATAAAGTAACTATTGCAAGAAACACATAACGCTTTATTCAGTCCAATCCGACCGTGAGCCTTCTTCTCCGCATCATGGAATCGACGGCCATTTACCAATATTGAACCTTCACACTGGAATTCCATCATATCCATGCCGTATCGGTAAGCAGCGGAGGCCACAATGATTTTAAAGAGAGAACCCGGAGGGTATAGCCCCGATGTCGCACGGTTCAACAATGGCGCATCCTTATTATGCAGGGCCTGCTCACCAAGGTACAGCTCGTTGGGATCAAGGCAAGGTCGGCTTACCATGGCTAAAATATCACCGTGCACCGGATCGAGCACCACAATAGTCCCTTTTCGCCAACCCAAGGCTCGAACAGCCGCTGCCTGCCAGTGGCCATCCAAAGTTGTCATGAGGTTAGCCCCGATGGCTTCTTCTCCTCTGATCTCAGCTAAGATACGAGCGATCTTTCCTGCGGTATCGTATCCACTTAGCTCACGGGAGTAACGAAGCTCTAACCCGGACTCACCGACTTCCATCAGATGATATCCTACTGTATGCAACCATGAATTCCCAGCGAGGATTCGTTTTTCACCGATTAATTGGGTATTAGCAAGCAATTCGCCGCGGCGATCATAAATTCCTCCTCGTCTCACCTGATTTTCCAGCGAAAAGCTGCGTAAATCAAAGGGAGAGACAGGAAGCGCTTCATTTAAGAAAAGTTGATGATAGGCCAAGGCAATACCCATGATTAGCCACGAGATTTTGAAGAAACGACGGATGCTATTCGTCGTCATATGCCATACAGCCCCCATCCCTGATGGATAAAAGAAGACCAACTGCAGCAAGACTGCAGACCAACGAACTTCCTCCATAACTTACCAAAGGAAGCGTTACTCCCGTTAAGGGTAGCAACCCAATACAACCTCCAATAATTATTAGGGTTTGGAGTCCAAATAGACCTGCAACACCAACTGCGGCCAATTTTTGGACAGGATTATGCACCCTTTGGGCGCGGTTCAAACTATAAAGAACTAGGAAAAGGAAGAGCAATCCTAAGGCGACACATCCTAAAAAACCCATCTCCTCTGCCCATAAGGAAAAAACAAAATCCGTATGGGCAGCCGGGATCTTTATCGGCAATCCTTCCCCTATCCCCCTGCCAAAAAAACCTCCCGACCGAATCGCCAGCAAAGATTGGACCATTTGATATCCCGAGCCCTGCGCTTTACTCCATGGATCAAGCCAGACCGATAAGCGAAGACCGACGTGGGGATAGATCGCAGCCGCAACGAGCAAGCCAACAACTCCAATAGCAAATCCCAAGCCTACAATGCTCTTTTGAGAAGTAGCCTCATACATAAGCAGCAGGAATAGACAAAAGTAGATCAATCCCATACCGAGATCCCTTTGCAAAACGACTAAGAAAAGAGCAGTAACTTCCATACAAAATAAGGGAATGAGATAAGCAGAAAGCATCTGTGGTTTTTGCCACCAATCCGGCGGTACGGTCTCCCCATAGTGCAAATGTAGACGAGCTAAATATGTCGAGAGAAATACTACAATCCCAAATTTTAGAATCTCCGAAGGCTGCAAACTCCAATCCCCCATGGTCAACCATGCCCTTGCCCCACCGGCTTCGCGACCCCAAACCAATGTCAAGCCCACCAAAATCATACCTCCAACCAGTAACCAAGGAGCGGTTCTCTCTATCCGGTTGGGTTTTTGAAATAGGACTGCGGAAGCCACCAACACAACTAGGCCAATCCCTATAGCGATCAATTGTCGAAAAGCGAATGAATCCAAAAACGAAACACCGGAAGCCGAATCAACCCGATAGAGAATGAACAAACCAATTCCCGTCAATATCAACGTCAAACTTAGCGGAAGATTAATATCACAGTCGGCAAAGCGAAGGACACGAAGGGCTAGATATACCCCTAAAAACATTATGGGATGAAAGAAGGCAATAGCTAACAAAAGTGGGGAAATGCCATATCTCAACCCGATCCCCAAAAGGCCTACCTCTACCAGAACAATTCCTATGAGTAAGGACCGTCCCACGTTAGCACCCTTCCCTTATCGTTCAACCAGTATTACGCTGATGTTATCAGGCCCACCGCGTTCATTGGCCAAATCCACCATATACTCAGCCAACGCTTGAAGATCGTCTCTCGAGCCGATAACATCCTTCAATGCCTCGTCGTCAATAACGCCTGTCAAGCCATCGCTGCACAAAAGAAACCGATCCCCCGGCGCTGTGGCGATCTTCTCGATGGTAATCTCCGGGGATTCGAGGGAACCCAACGCCCGTGTGAGAATATGCCGTTGAGGATGGCTTCTGGCTTGCTCTGATGTAATTCCACCATTGATGATTAGCTCCTCAACTAGGGAATGATCACGAGTCACCCTTTGAATCTCCCCTTCACGCCAATGATAAATCCGACTATCCCCCACATGAGCAATGACGGCTTCATCGTCCATCAGCTTTAAGACCGCCAATGTTGTTCCCATCCCATTGCAATCCGGATTTTGACGAGATGTCTCAAGCAAAGCCGCATTCGCCTGATTGACGGCATCTTGTAGCGCTTCATCGAACAACTTCTCGTTTTCATTCATTCCCAAAACATACTCGACCGCGAGGGCGCTGGCAATCTCTCCAGCATTGTGCCCACCCATTCCATCAGCAATCACAAAGAGATCTCCCCGAGCACCCATACTATCCTCATTCTTTTCTCGCACTTTTCCAACATGCGTTGCCATGCCAAAACGCATCCCATTCACCCCTTAAAAAGAAAGGTCGTTTCACCAATGCGCAAACAATCTCCTGTTCGCAACAGAACAGATTCACTGATTCGCGCTTCGTTTCGCCAAGTTCCATTCTTGCTCGCTAAATCTGTTACTCGCCAACCCTTTTTCTCCGGTGTCAATCGCGCATGGTAAGCTGATATATAAGGGTCTGATAGTTGTATTGTATTCCTCGCATCACGGCCCATGCCGATTACCCCAGACAATTGTATATCTTCGCCCTTTGCAAGGACCTTTGTCTCATAATCATAGCGGACAACGATGGGGATATCCGGCCCATCCTCCCAGCAAAGAACGGCCGACGCTCCCACTTTTTTTACTAAATCAGACGACGCTGAGCCGATGCGTTTACTGATATCCCAAAGGTATGCTAACAGGCCTACGATAAATAGAAACCTCAGCCCAGCTACCCACAGCATCACGACATCCCATCCATTCCATCCGGTTCAACAATGAGAAATCGCATCACTGTCTCGCCCACCCGAATCTCATCCCCCGAGCGAATATATTCTCGACGAATGCGGCGACCATTTAAAAAGGTCCCGTTCGTGCTTTGTGCATCCTCTAAAATATACCGTTTTTCTCTGGCTTTATATTGTAAAATCGCATGTTCGCGGGAGACTTTGCGATCGGATAGACGAATAAAACAATCGGGCTGCCGTCCAATCTTCATCATCGTAGGCGCCAATAAGAATTCTCTACCGCAATCTCGTCCATTTGTAACCTCGATGCGATATTGCCGTTGAACCGCAACGGGGGATTGCTTCTGATAAACCCTCGTCTCCCCAGCTGCTTCTTCATCCCGAACACTCTTCGTATCCTTCGTTGAAGTCGGCCAACGTATTCCAATAATATGAGCCGGATTCCATATCTTCACGTTTCTTTCACCCCCCGAGGTTTCTCCCCCTTCTTATCGATTACCGCCTGTCTCAACTGGCCACAGGCCGCTAAGACTTCTTCCCCACGGCTTCGTCTCATGGAAACAGGTACACCCGCCCGTTTTATCCCTTGCAGAAACCCCATCATAACCTCGGGAGAGGAAGGTTCCCATGATGTTCCGGGCACGGCGTGAAATGGAATTAGGTTAACATGAGAAAGCCAGCCTTTGGAGAACCGAATCAACTTCTCTAAATCGTCACTGCCATCGTTAATGCCCTTAAGCATAATATATTCTAAAGTTACACGCCGCCCAGTACGCTCCGTATATTTCAAGCAAGCATCCTTAAGCTGCGATAATGGATAAACACGATTGATCGACATCAAACGTTCTCGTAATCTATCATCGGCAGCATGGAGTGAAACCGCAAGATTATATTGGTTTTTTTCCTCAGCAAAATCCAGAATCCGAGGTACGATCCCCACAGTTGATACGGTAATATGTCGAGCCGCTATACCCATAGCGTATGGAGCGTTTAAAATCTCTAGTGCCCTCAGAAGATTATTATAGTTTGCAAAAGGCTCCCCTTGACCCATAACAACAACATGACTGATCCGTGCCGATACGGCAATTCCAATCTGACGAACAGAGTCCACCATCTCACCAGGAGTCATATGGCGGACCAGACCGGATTGGCCTGTGGCGCAGAAAGAGCAACCCATCCCACACCCTACTTGGGACGATAAACAAACGGTGTGGCGTTGAGCTTCCGGGAGATATACCGCCTCAACAGTCTGTCCATCTGCCAGATCAAAAAGAAACCGTTGGGTTTGATCGCTAGCCCGTTCCGAAAGATGGGTTTGAACAGAAAAGGCATTATATCCTCCAACGCTTAACTTTTCACGAAAGCCCGCAGGCAGATTCGTCATGTCTTCAATATTTCGGACATTCTGCTTATATAACCAATTCAGGATCTGATCGGCACGAAAACGCCCTTCACCCTTTGAAACAACCCACTCCTGCAGATCTTGGCGGTTCATCCCCAATAGATCCCTTTTTTGACCATCCAATTGATATGACCCACCTTTTTATCAAACTATATTAACCATTATAACCGCTTCTGTCAAAAGGAACAATCGAACACTCAAGAAATTAAGATTTCCAATTCATCATCAATCAATAGTATCCCAACCGATGCGTCCTGTTCATATGCCTTTATTAAAAAAGAGCAGTCAAGCTGCTCTTTTTCTATCATTATGCTCCGTAACGCGTCTCCAAACGCAAGCGATCCGCGATTTTTGCAATAAATGAGGCCGTCGTTGGAAATTTCCCCTTGTTCCCCCGCTCTCCAGGACCGAAGATCTTAGAAAAATAATCCGGATTCCCTCGTTGCCAGCCAACTTCAATAGTGTGGCGAATCGCTGATTCAACTCCGCTGGGTGTTGAGCGATATTTCTCAGCAATACGAGGATAGAGATGCTTCGTAATGTTGCCCATGAGTTCCACTTCTTGAACAGCCATGATAATCGCATCTCGGAGATAGGCATAACCCCTGAAGTGCGCAGGAATTCCCATCTCGTGGAAGAGCTTACTCACCTTCATCTCCAAGTCGCTTTCGATCCGTTCCCGCATAACGCCGGGTTTGTATCCCGAAGCCTCCTCCCGAACTCTTTCGAGTGGGGCAGCGTTTTCTCCGCCAAACTGACGAATGCGTTCAATAAGAGTATTGGTATCAAAGGGTTTAGCCATATAATACACAGCACCCATATTGATCATTCGTTGAACCATTGCTTCTTGCTCAAAAGCCGTTAATACAATAACTTTCGGCATCGGATCCATGGATTGAAGGCGTTCCATCACCCCAATTCCATCCAGATAAGGCATGGTGATGTCCAGAATAAGTACGTCCGGCCGGAACGTTTGGATCTTTTCCAATGCAGCCAAGCCGTCGTAAGCCACCGCTACCAACTCCATGTCATCCTGAAGAGCTAGATGATCACTGAGTGCATTGCACAGCTCCTTGTTGTTATCGGCAACGATGACTTGAATCTTGTCGCCGCTCATATATCCACCTCCCGCTTCATCGATTATCCAATTTTCTATTCGACAAAGCGGGAAACTTATCCTTCACCTGGAATAATTTTATGTTTATTACCTGGAAAATAAGGCTTTGGATGAAGCAAATCAAATCTTTCTCTTCGAATATCCATTAATAATAAGGGTTGCCATTCCGGATCATTTTGACGACAAAGCAAGGCCTGCTTGTGAAAGCCAACTCGCTCATAGCATCGTATTGCCCGGATATTGAATTTATAGACGCGGAGATAGACACGGACTAAGTCCATATTGTCGAAGGCCATTCGTAATAAGCTGATCAGCGCTGCCCGACCATAGCCTTTTCCCCATTGTTCCTTTTCTCCAATTCGAATACGAAGCTCCGCTTCACGTCGACGCCATGATATATGATCCAATTCAACTTCTCCCAAAAGCTCTCCATCCGAATTCTCCAACGCAAATAAACGGTGGTTTTTGGCTGTTTGGCATTCATTGTACCACTGTAAGCATTCATCCATGGTTTGAGGTTGAGGACCATCCATAAAGCATTCCACTTCTTTATCATTGTTCCAGCGAACAATCGTCTCCAAATCATTCTGGAAAAGCGGTCGTAGATGAACTTCCTTTACTGATGACATGAGATTCCACCCCTTACTCTGGTTGTTCAAATGAAATGACAAATGAATTGAGGGGAAAGAGAGATGGGTAGAACTTTACCCTACAAAAACAGAAAAACCCCGCCGCTTTTATAGCGTCGGGGTTAAGAATTCGATTCTAAGGATACCAAAACCTCTAGTCAATTCCAGGAGCAATTCGATGGATATTGGTGGTTTTCCCTTATTCAACCACTCCTCGAAGGACACGTGTCAAATTGCCACCGAGTGCGCCAGAGATCGCCTCCGTTGTCCATCCTCTAGCGGCCAATCCCTCAAAGAATCGCGGGAGATCTCTTACTTCTTGGAGTTGCGGCGGAGTTATTCCGATCCCATCAAAGTCGCATCCCAAAGCTGGGCACTGGTCTCCTCCCACCATACGAATTCTTTCAAGATGTTGGTACGCCATTTCCGTTAGATCGCTTTCTTCTCCTAAAAAAGGAGGATAAAGCGCCAAACCTACAGTCCCTCTTTGATCAGCAATCGCCCGTATCTGATCATCGCTTAGATTCCGCGGATGTGGACAGAGAACCGCTGCATTCGCGTGCGATACAAGGATCGGCCCGGGCACTGATCGTTGAATAACATCCCAAAAGCTCTGGTCATTTAAATGCGATAGATCGACAACCATCTTAAGTTCTCTTGCCCGTCGTATAACGGCGAATCCTCGACGAGTCAATCCACCCTGGGATAAGACTCCGGCGCCAAAGGGATTCGCATGGTTCCATGTCAGGGTAAATAAACGAATTCCCATCGAATAAAATTCATCGAGTAACCCCTCGTCCCCCTCCAGCGGCTCAAGCCCCTCCAACGCCAAAAGCAGTCCAACCGCTTTATGTTTCTCCCAAGCCACCCAATCTTCATTATCACGCAACCACACAACATCATCGGGGAACGAATCAGCGCTCGTGGCGAAGGCCTTCAACAGTCCCTGCGCCCAACGCCTTGGATTCTCTCGATGTTCTGAACAAATAGCTAAGACCTGCAGATCGAGACCGGCTTCACGCAATCTAGGGAGATCAAGATGCCCTCGGCAGGATCGCTCACTAAAGGAACGGTTTTCTTCATGAACAGCGGATAGCGTATCCGCATGTCCATCAGCTATGGGCCAAAAACCTTCCCAACTCAAATCCGTCACCTTCTCCGCTTCGTCGCTTCCCCTTCTTCATGGTCTTCATGGCTTAATGACCATCTCTTCCCTAATCGGTACTCACATATCGATAACCTCTCACGTAAAAGACCCGTCTAAAGACGGGTCTTTGGATATCTTATCGAGGTTCGATAATTAGTTTAATGGCCGTTCGTTCTTCTCCGTTGATGACCACATCGCTAAAGGCAGGAATACAGATCAGATCGATTCCGCTTTGTGCCACAAATCCACGGGCAATTGCCACCGCCTTTACCGCCTGGTTCAATGCGCCCGCTCCAATGGCTTGAATCTCAACGCTGCCCTTTTCTCTAATTACCCCCGCCATTGCTCCAGCCACCGAATTTGGACTTGATTTAGCCGCTACTTTAAGTAGTTCCATGCCCGTTTCCCCCTTTCAGCAATTGTCATCGCCATAGACTATCTTTTCATTTCAGCGAAGATTCATCCCTTGTTTTATGAATCCTTATCTATATATATTAGGGTTCATTTAAAAAAATCCTTTTTTTTCATAGGATTTGATATGAATCAAATTCTATGCTTCTTATTTGATCTTCAGTTATTTACAGTAATTCTCTGGATAGATTTTGTTCTTCCATCATCCATCAGTTCCAAAACCACGCCATGAATAGCCACAGGACCGTCGGCCACCTCGAAACGGACAGGTAACTTCTTAACAAATTTACCGACAGCAATCTCGGTCTTTACTCCCAGCACGGAATGGATGGGCCCGCACATCCCAACGTCGGTAATAAATCCTGTTCCGCCAGGCAGCACCTGCTCATCAGCTGTTGTCACATGGGTATGCGTTCCCAACACTGCGCTGACTTTTCCATCAAGGTGCCAGGCTAATGCTGCTTTCTCTGAAGTCGCTTCCGCATGAAAATCCAAAACAACATAGGGAGTCTGTCTTCGTAGCTCCTCCGCCAACATCTCTCCATACCGGAATGGGCACTCCAGAGGATCCAAGTAAACCTGCCCCAAAAGATTAAAGACCCCAACACGCTCCCCGTTGGAAGCCGTAAACACACCCGACCCGGCGCCGGGCGTTCCATCGGGATAGTTTGCAGGTCGCAAAACACGTTCTTCCCGTTGAAAGACTTGTATGATCTCCCGGTGCTTCCACGTATGATTACCCAAGGTTATTACGTCGACTCCACCGTCCAATAGTTCTTTGGAGACCTCTAGATTGAGGCCGAAGCCTCCGGCTGCGTTTTCTCCATTGGCAATGACAAAATCAATCTTCTCCTCGTTACGCATTCGGAACAAGTGTTTTCTCACTGCACTCCGCCCAGGCTTACCCACAATGTCTCCCAAAAACAATATCCGCATACGACCCTCCAGAAACATTAAAACTGACCCCCCAATATCTTGGGGGGATTTAATACTTTAGCGCGGTTCCGCCCGGTTGAAGACCATAACACGTCCTTCTTCCCGGATACCAATCAGCCGTTTTTCCTGCCGAGAATCTTTCAAGTCTTCCAACATATGATCGATCAGTTCTTCTTGGAACACTTGCTCTTCTTCTCCTAAACCATCTTCCTGATCCGAGAACAACTCTCCATCAAAGATGTCACGTATCAGACTAACCAGCATCGCTATCTCTTCTTGTGTTAACGAGGAAATATCTCGAGTTACTTCGATAAAACTAAAATTATCGAGGGACTGAAGATGAATGATAGCTTCGCGGTATTCTTTCTGATGAATCTCCGTCATTACATCAAGACACAGAAGATATTTTTCACGAAAAGCTTCGAATTCATCCCGGGAAAGAGCGCGACCTACTAGAAATGTAAAATGGAGTGATTTGCCGACCGGATCGAGACTCAGCGTGGCGATCTCCGGATGGCGTACCATTAACGATACAATGAGACTCATTGAATTGCTGAAGGCTTCGCCTTCCTTCCAATAGATGCCATTCATCCGATATCCCTCCTTTTACCGGTTGATCTCTCCAACGAAATTCATCTTATAATGATTATCGTCGATTATGCACTTAAACTTAGCGTCTGGCATGGATATTGGTGACGTTTATTATTTCATAATCTACTCTATTCATACCCCACATCGTTGGAGACTTATCTTATGGATATATTTTTCGTGGCAATTCCACTTTTTCCTGCTAATTCAAAGTATCAAAGCCGTTAACACGATAGAACAGCCATGGTGTTCTCGCGTTCACCATGGCTAAACAAATCGACATGGTCTCTCCTACGATAATGAATCGGTGAAGAGGCCAATTTGATTGGCCTCTTCACATCTCATTTTGCAAAATCAACAGCACGTGTTTCGCGAATGACTGTAACCTTAATCTGTCCTGGATACTCCAGTTCAGACTCGATCTGTTGAGCGATCTCTCGAGCAATGCGGATCGAAGCCAAATCGTCGATCCGATCGGGTCTTACCATAATGCGTATCTCTCGTCCTGCCTGAATCGCATAGGATTTTTCGACTCCTTCGATGCCATCCGCAATACTTTCCAGTTTCTCAAGGCGTCGAATGTACGTTTCCAACGTCTCACGACGAGCTCCCGGTCTAGCAGCCGAAACGGCATCAGCCGCCTGTACTAAAATGGCTTCAATCGTTATGGGTTCTACATCACCATGATGCGAAGCAATAGCATTGATAACAGCTGGAGCTTCCCGATATTTCTTGGCAACATCTGCCCCAATCGTGACATGGGGGCCTTCAACCTCATGGTCAATGGCCTTGCCGATATCATGGAGAAGCCCAGAACGTTTTGCCAACATGACATCCGCACCAAGCTCAGCTGCCATAATACCTGCCAGATGAGCAACTTCGATGGAGTGTTTTAATACATTCTGTCCATAACTGGTCCGATATTTCAACCGACCTAAAAGTCGGATGAGTTCGGGGTGCAATCCGTGAACACTCGTTTCAAAGGTGGCTCGTTCGCCTTCTTCTTTGATGATATTCTCGACTTCTTTTTGAGCCTTTTCTACCATCTCTTCGATTCGCGCAGGATGAATCCGACCATCCGAGATCAATCGTTCTAACGCGATTCGAGCAACTTCACGACGTACAGGATCAAATCCAGATAATATAACCGCTTCAGGGGTATCGTCGATGATCAGATCGATGCCAGTAAGTGTTTCTAAAGCACGAATATTACGACCTTCTCGACCGATGATTCTACCCTTCATCTCATCATTGGGCAATGCAACCACAGAGACGGTCGCCTCTGCAACATGATCAGCTGCACAGCGTTGAATTGCAGCAGATATAATCTCTCGAGCCTTTCGGTCCGATTCCTCTTTGGCTTTGGCCTCTAAATCTCGTATTCGAAGTCCGATTTCCTGTGATATCTCTCGCTCGACTGTCTCCAAGAGAATTGCTTTGGCCTCTTCCGTCGATAGACTGGAGATCCGTTCAAGCTCTCGTCGCTCTTTCTGCTGTACCTCTTGAAGCTCCGATTTCAGTTGATCAACTTCATTTTCCTTACGGCTTAGTAATTCTTCCTTTTTCTCAAGGTTCTCCGCTTTTTTATCCAGAGTCTCTTCTTTTTGGAGCAAACGTTTTTCCAGACGTTGATTGTCAGCACGGCGCTCACGAATCTCCCGTTCCAGCTCGTTCTTTACGCGTAATGCCTCTTCTTTCGCTTCCAATAATGCTTCCCGTTTTTTAGCTTCGACATCTTTTTGAGCGTCTTCGATGATCTTACGCGCTGCATCTTCCGCAGAGTTCAAACGCATCTTAGCTAACCACTTTTCGAGATATAAACCGGCTAAGACGCCGCCAATGCCAAACAGCAACGGAAATAATAATACTTTGAATACTCCCTCGATCCCAGCCACCTCCTATTACAATCGTTTCGGCAAGGATTCCATAATGACGCCTTAAAAAACCGGCGTTTCGTTATGAACATGGTTAATCGGAAAACGATATCATATCTTCTCCGTTGACCGGACTTTAAACTGGCGCATTATGAACCCCTAAACACAAAGGCGGAGGCATATACCAAACAAAGCCGAGTAAGAACTCGGCTTTGTCATGTGTTCTCCTCCAAACTCAATTTTATCCCTTTTTCTAGAGGCTGTCAAGTGCCCTCATCCCCATAACCACAAGCCTCCAGCGCTTCTCGACTGAAGCCCGAAGAGACCAAACGCCTGTACCTACGCTGCCTTTCCCTGAGCGTTGCTCCCACGTCATTCGATGAACAAGCGGCGATTTCCAGGAGTTTCTTCGCAAGTTGCGCCTCGTCTTCTATGGGAAACCCCTCTTCTAAAGCTGCGTGAATCTGTTCCGTTGCAAGACCATGCTCCCTTAACCAAGACGCGATATACAAGCGTCCTTTTCCCTTCTCCCGAAGGTGACGAACCCGGTCTTCGGCAAAGCGTAAATCATCCACGAATCGCTCACGGATAAGACGGTCTAGAACAACCTTTACCTCCTCGTCGCTGTATCCTTTATCGATTAAAGCCTTCCCGAGTCCAGCGATGGAGTAATCTCTCCTTCGAAGAAGCTGCACAGCCGTTTCAAGTGGAGTTTTCGAACGCACCATTCTTTACGACTTCGCCTTAGTCTCTTTCGTTGAAGCAACCTCCGACTCCACCTGGCTTGAGCTGCGGACCAGTCCCAACACGGAAAAGATCTTTTCTTCAAGCTCTCGAAGAATCTCCGGATGTTCTTTTAAATAATCCCGAGCATTCTCCCGCCCTTGACCGATGCGGGTATCACCATAGGAATACCATGCGCCGCTCTTATTGACAATATCTTTCTCAACAGCCATATCCAATATGCTGCCTGCTTTTGAAATGCCCTCGCCATAAATGATATCAACTTCCGCTTCTTTAAACGGTGGCGCCACCTTGTTTTTGACAACCTTAACCCGGGTTCTATTCCCCACCATATCGCTACCTTGTTTTAGCGCTTCAATCTTTCGAACCTCTAAACGTACAGAAGAGTAAAACTTCAATGCGCGACCACCGGGAGTCGTCTCCGGGTTGCCAAACATCACACCAACTTTTTCACGGATTTGGTTAATAAAGACTACGATACCCCGGGATTTGCTAATGGCCCCGGTCAACTTCCGTAAAGCCTGAGACATCAAGCGCGCCTGCAAGCCTACATGGGCATCGCCCATATCCCCTTCGATCTCAGCACGCGGAGTTAATGCGGCCACGGAGTCAACCACGACAACATCCACCGCGTTACTTCGAACCAAAGCTTCAGCAATCTCCAACGCTTGTTCACCCGTATCCGGTTGGGAGATCAATAGATTATCAATATCAACTCCAAGTTTCCGTGCATAGATGGGATCCAATGCATGCTCCGCATCGATGAACGCCGCAACGCCCCCTATCTTTTGGGCCTCTGCGGCAAGATGCAACGCAACAGTAGTCTTACCCGAAGACTCCGGACCATAGATCTCCACCACACGTCCGCGGGGAAATCCACCTACGCCCAATGCCAGATCGATGCTGATAGCTCCCGATGGAATAACTTCGATATTCATCTTATCGGCGACTTCGCCCATCTTCATAATCGAACCTTTGCCAAATTGCTTCTCAATCTGGAGCATCGCTATCTCCAGCGCTTTTTGCTTCTCAGAGGTTGACATCCAATCCCCGCCTCTCACCAAACATTTGTTCGCTTTTAGTATAGCAGAGTTTGCTTTTACTGTCAAACGATGTTGCTTATCGGAATGAGTCGCCTTATATTATTCTATCATAATTTTTTAAATATACAATATATTTTAATATAATAACGGCCAACCCCGTGAGGAGTCGGCTAACGCGACACCCTGGTTTCCAATGCAAACCTCATCTTCGCGTCCCCAATGGAAACCGAATCACATCCTGATAGGCGGGACCCGTAGACTTCAGAACGCTTTCGACCAACGAAAACTCCAAAACCTTCATCTTTCCGGGACAACCCCGCCGAAGTAATGCTTGGTCGAAAGATCCCGGTGGATTCTTGATTCTTCCTAGCGTTAAATGGGGTTTAAATGGCTTCTCGTCCTCAATTGCGCAGACTCGCCCGCAAACATCCCCAACAGTCCTTGCCAATGCGGAGAGTTCCTTTGTGCCTTCAGAGAAACCCATCCATAAAACTCTAGGTTCTCCCCTTTCAGGGAACCAGCCGCCCGTACCGAAGGATAGTTGAAATGGATGCTGATCAAACGTCGTCTTTTGGATTTCTCGACCCAGTCTTTCAACAACATCCAATGGTTGCTCCCCCAGAAATTTAAGGGTGATATGATACTGCTCTGGACGAACCCATCGAATGCCTTGACTCGTTGAACTTACAACCCTCAAATAGTCATTGAGCGTCTGCCGGAGTTCCGGACTGATCCACACCGCCAGAAAGAGCCTCAAGACTGTCGCCTCCTTTGACGACCTTTCGCTCCAAAACGAAACGTCCATTCAAACTATAGACGCGAATTAAATCCACAGCCGTTAACGAATAGGGCTGCTCCTCACTGGGTCGATCAAACCGCAGCAACGCCAAGCTAAACGGAACACCATCCACCGACTTATTCTCTAGAGCGCGCACCCCGGCGGCTCCAGTGCTTCCTGCATTGATAACCTGCGTCATCCCTGAAGTATACGTGCGCGCCCCATGATCGTGACCATGCAACAGAACAGGAATGCGTCCTAAAAGCTGGTTGGCAGTAGCCACATTATGAACGGCGATGAGATCCGGTTTCTTCTCTTTCGATTCCCAGATCTCCGCCAGTGTCTTCGCGGAATTCAATAGCTCTTCCTCTGAAGCAACTAAGCGTCCGGATTTGGATGCGGGGTCAGCCAACCCAAGGATGGAAAGGCCTTTATGGGAGACCATCCTGCCATCGACGAATTTTAGATTGGGGATCGACCGTAAACGCGCCACCACCTCTGGAGAATCATGATTCCCGGGAACAAAGAAGTAAGGAACTCCCAACCCCCTAATGCGCTGGGAAATCTCCGCCTCAAAAGGTGTCCCGTAATCGGTCAAATCACCCGTATCGATAACGAAATCTACACCAAAGCCTTGAATGACGCGGGATAGAAAGTCATAGGCTGCGGGATTGTTATGAACATCCGAAATGTGAACCACCTTTAGCTCCCCCTCGGCTTTAGCCAAGGGATCCAATTGATCCACATGGGTAAAGAGGCGGTTCAAGTTACCTGCCACAACCTCCATTTTATGACCCAAGACATCAAGTTGGGCTAAACCTTTGTCCACCAGATCCAAAAGCCATGGCGCAGCCTCCAACATCCCTTCATATCGTGGATTGTCAAAGGCCTTTTGATCGTACCCGGCTGCAGCTCCGCCTAATACCATGACCGCAAAGACCATTCCGGTCAACAAAGCCAAACTCCATCGATGAAAATCCTTCCAACCCCAGATCATCATTCCGGCAACAGTCCCCGTTGCCATACCTAAGAACAATAAATAAAGCAGGAAAAGAAGAAACGCTTTGCGCAGCTCCGGAATTATCGTCTGTAAATACTCGGCAGGCTGCCCGGCTCGTTCGATCTCGGTTTGAAGTCCATCGATATCGATCCGGTTGAGCCGAATCGTAAAGACAACCGGCCATCGATGGGTTTCGGCTTTAACCTCTCCCATCGGCGGTAGAATAACACGTGTTTCCCCCTTCGTCGCAAACCGCATACGCAGCTCTAAATCCAACGGCCCGAGCCGCGTCTCCATGACGGCAAATAAGTGCATAACCAACGCACATAGGATAATAACGGCGAGGAACGGTAATACTCGACGATACATGTTGTTTTCCATCCCTTACCTCCTATCGATCATACGCCTTTCCCGTCAGAACCTTCCAGATCATTGTTAATCCTTGCTGGGCGGCAGCGTTCTTATTCTGACTACGGTCCCAGGGGAAGACCTCTTGATTTACACAAACGCCTTCCGGCGTTGCCAAAGCCATATAGACCAATCCCACCGGCTTATCCGCGGTTCCGCCCCCAGGTCCGGCAATTCCCGTGGTGGCCAATGCCAAGTCTACACCGTAACGTTCCCTCAAACCCACCGCCATCGCAGCCGCCGTCTCCCGGCTTACCGCGCCGTAACGTTTGATTGTCTCTTCCTCAACTCCTAGCAGACGTGTCTTCATCCCGTTGCTGTAAGCGACGATGCCAAGGATAAAGTAATCGGAACTTCCCGGCGCCTCCGTGATTCGGTGACCGATCAGCCCACCGGTGCAGGATTCAGCTATTCCCAAAGTCATCTTCTTCTGGGATAAAAGCCGACCAATCACACTCTCCAAGGTATCGTCATCCGAACCATAGATATAGGCTCCCAACCGTTCCCGGAGCGCGGATTCAACGGGAGCTATTCGTTCAAAACCTCCACCAGCGGAAGCCGCCTTAACAGCTAAGCGGAGATGAACTTCACCCCGCTTAGCATAAGGGGCGATGGTGACGTCCTTCTGTTCCTCGATGAGATCCGTGATACACTCCTCTAAGGCGGACTCGCCGATGCCAACGGCCTTCAATATCCGTTTTACCAGGAATAACCGTCGGGTTCCGAGAATTCCTTGCAGACGGGGAGTGACCTCATCCCCCATTATGCCTTGGAGCTCCGATGGAACACCGGGAAGCGCCACAAGAATACGTCCTTCTTTCTCCACCCATACTCCCGGCGCAGTTCCCCACCGATTATGAAGAGGCGCCGCCGACGGCGGCAGCATCGCCTGCCTCCGATTGCTCTCCGGCATGCTCCTTTTCCTGCGCGAAAAGGCTTCTTGGACCTGACGCCAGGCTTCCTCGTTGAGTGAGGTTTCTTCCCCTAAGAGCCCGGCGATGCCTTCCCGGGTCAAATCATCTTGGGTTGGCCCGAGTCCGCCGGAGAGCAATAACAGATCCGAACGGTTCCATGCCCGCCGCAGAACTTCTTTGAGGCGTTCAAGATTATCACCGACCGTCGACTTATAATACAGATCGATACCCAGTTCCGCAAGGGTCTGGGCCAAATAAGCCGCATTGGTATCAATTACCTCTCCCAGCAGCAATTCTGTCCCTATACATATGATCTCCGCCCGCATTTCGTGTCCTCCCCCGCGACATGAAATGAGCCGGCGAGCATACCGCTCGTCGGCCGATGGTATTCGCTGTTGTGAAAGATTCGAATTACAAGGCCAATCTCCTCCTGGCAAAGAGAAGAAAATCATGCGGCTGGAGTCGTCTCCAACTCTACCAAGGCCCGAAACTCTTCTCCGGTAAGCTTCTCTTTCTCCATAAGCCTATCACCGACGGTCTCCAACATCCCTTGGTAGTCATGGATGATATTCCTCACACGCTCTTCCTGTTCGTTAAGGATCTCCTCAGCGGTCTGATGAAGCTTATCTCGGGAGAGATAATCCCCATTGACAATACCTAGAGGGGATAAGCCCGCGCGGATCATCTGATCCACCAGATCGTTGGCTTGCTGAAAGTCCTGCATCGAACCGGTGCTGCGCCCACCATAGATAGCCTCTTCCGCCAAAGCGCCTCCCAGGCAAACCGCGATTTGATCGAGGATATACTCCCGTGTATAGAGGTGACGCTCTTCCGATTGGATTGGACGCATGAAACCCAATGCCCGTCCGCGAGAAGTGACCGTGAGCGAAGCCACGGATAACGGACGAACCAGTTCGCTGATTAACGCATGACCGGCTTCGTGCACTGCGACACGCCGCAGTTCCTCATCGTTGGGGCGTTTCTCCAGACGTTCACCGAGGATTACTTTATCCACAGCCTCTTTCAGTTCATCCTGGCCAATGGTGACCTTGCCTTTTCGATAAGCAAGGATCGCTGCTTCATTGGTTAAAGACTCCAGATGAGCGCCGGAGAAACCAAAGGTCTCTTTGGCCACCTCATCCAGGTTAACATCGTCATCCAAGGGTTTATTCTGGGTATGAATCTCCAAAATTCGCAAACGTCCATCCTTCTCGGGCAGGTCGACCCGAACTTGACGGTCGAATCGCCCCGGACGCAGCAGCGCATCATCCAACAGATCCGCGCGGTTGGTGGCAGCCACCACCAAGATATTCAGGTCATCGGTTGGGCGCAAACCATCCATCTCGACCAAGAGCTGATTCAATGTCTGGTCATATTCCAAATGGGAGCTGTGAGCTCCTCGCTTCCCACCAAGCACCTCAATCTCATCGATAAAGATGATGGCGCTGGTTTTACCCTTCTTCTCCGCCATATTGCGAGCCTTGCCAAAGATCTGTCGGACGCGTTGCGCTCCGACACCGGCATACATCTCGATGAACTCCGATCCGGAAGCGACAACGAAAACCGAATCCGTGTAGCGGGCAGCAGCCTTTGCCATCAAGGTCTTACCCGTACCCGGAGGTCCTGTGAGCAAGATCCCTTTCAACGGCCGAATGCCAAGCTCCGAGGTGCGTTCGTTATCGCGAACAAAGTCCAATGCTTCCATCAGTTCCCGTTTGGCCATCTCCTGCCCGCCGATGTCTTCAAAAGAGATCTGAGGAAGACACGAGGAGGACCCCCCTCCCCCTAAGGTCTCAAGATTCTTTCCAACGCCCCGGCCCTGAGTGAAGAAGCGTAACGCAATGACTGCTCCGCCTAAAAAGAGAAACGGCGTTAGATCGACTCCAATATACAGAAGAAATACGAACAATGCCACTCCGGCGCCGATCAACCATTCCAAACCCATTACCGCTCACCTCCCGGCTTACTCACTGTAGTTTGCGATAAAGCCGGTAGACGGACCGCTCGGTATAGTCGGTCTCCGTCCTTCTCCATCGCGATGAAGATAAATTCTTCTCCGATTTCCACGGTGGTACGAACGCCATCTTCCTTCTCAAGCGCTTCTGCCACCGCAGGCAACAACGTGTATCGCCCCATGGCGCGTGCTTCTGTCAACGCAAAACTAAGCTTATTTAAGGCCGGCTCAAGAGCAAGGGCCTCCGGCGACAAATAAATGATGCGGTTGATCGTTCGCCCCTTTCCCTTCTCCAGTAAATGAATCAAACGTTCCATCGTTAGCCGCTGGTTCTTGATTTCTTTCGCTTCAACCTCTAGGATGAGATCCTGACCTTCTTGACGTGTTTCGAACTTCTCAATCCCCTGGCTGCTCCAGTATGTCCGGTCGACAGAACCGAACTTTATCCGCTGCGCCAAAGCGTTTCCGCCAAAAAGGAGCCCCGCGGTGAGCGCGAACGCCGCCAGGCCCCATACAATACGTTTTATCGGGATCTTTCCCTGTGAAGACATTCGGGTACCCTCCCCCTCTTAGGTGTTTCTAAAGTTGACATAACGATTATAACATAACCCAAGGGATGTGACGAGAGAAAAGACCAGGTAGATGTTGGTATGAAAAAGGGACCGTCTTCTAAACAGCCCCTTCGTCAACAATCTGTCCTTCGCGCATTATAGGCAAGTCTTCCAATACATTTTATTAAGCAACATAATATATCACGATAATCATTACTATAATTCTTCTATCCTATGCTACCAATGGTTCTCATGAATTCTTTCATTAACATCGATCAACAGCTGTTTTATGGGCTTCGCCTTCTTGTCCGGATATCCCAATGCAATGTAGCAAGGAATCTCATAGTCTCCAGGGATTCCCAGAACATTTTTGATATGCGGCAACTCTTCCGGAAATGGAATGCGCGTAACTCCATAGATCCCCTCAGCAGCCGCAGCCAGCAGAATAATCTGGATACAACACCAGATCGAAGCGAACCCGTTAAGCTCGTTTAGGGTCTTGGAGTTTAAAAGCGGATACTTCTGCTGGAAGCACGGGACAATCAGTCCGCCCGCATTTAAGAGCATCTGATATTGTTTGGGTATCCCATCCAAGTACATGTCGCGCTGGCATGGGTCGGATATGCCCCAATCCTGGAGAATCTTCTCAAGTTCGCTATCGGATAATCTTTTATGAATCTTTTCGATGAGCTCGACTCGTCTAGCTTTATCTTTAACAAGGATAAAATGCCAGCTACGCATATGATCATTGGAAGGTGCTTGTAAACCCGCATCCAAAATCTTCTCTATAATATGGTCGTCAATTGCTCGCCCATCAAAATCTCGCAAGGTCCGTCGTGAGTAGACCGCCTGATAAAAATCCATGCTCTTCCCTCCACATTAAAAAAACTTCTTATCCCCCGAGCTTAGCACGCCACATTAGATGGTAAATTGGGGCCAATAATTCGAATCCATCCTGTAATGTCCCTGCTAATCCCGGGTCAAAGAGTCGTCCATTGATGGGGCAGTTCCTCACGAGATATAAGTTTTTCCGTCCATACCAGGGCTGGATGATGTCTGGATGGCCAGTCCCCATCGGTTTTTTATAGACCTCCCCCTCGATTAAAAATGAACTTTTATCGACAAACGCTATGATCTCCGTGAACGCCTTGGGCTTCGCATCGATCAATGCGCGCCAGCGATCCATCGTCTCCTTGGATGCGCTAAAAAACCCCATACCATACCGGTAAAGATCGGGGCCTATTTCAAAGAAAAACCCTGGATCGCTCTGCCAAGCCTCGGATGGTCGCTTAAACGTCAGCCATACCGTAGTCTTGAAAGGTGATTTATCCTTTGAGAATCGGGTATCCCGGTGAATTCGGGAGATGATTTTGTTGGGAGGGGTTGTCATAAGAAACGGATCGATTTTATCGGTCATAAATTCCCCAAGCTCTGATACTAGCTCCGTCATGGGCTGGAGAAGCGCATTTTCATACCGTTTCCGATGCAGTTCGAACCAGGCTTTATCATTGTTCATTCGAAGATCCTTCAGAAATTCAATGGTCTCTGGAGTAAATCCCCTAAACGTTCCAGTCATTCTTCACTCACCTCCCCTGTTTCATACCGCGCAAGGTTCCCGAGGATTCGTTGGAGGAAGGATTCAAAGGCTTCTTTTTCATCCTCAGAGAAGTCCCGATAAAAAAGGGCGATCATCTCCTGGGACACCTTGTCATATGTACGGCGCATGGCACGGTCTTTATCCGTGAGAAAGATTAGGATCTTCCGTCGATCCTCCTTCGAAGGAACCCTTATCAAAAAGCCGTCGGCTTCCAAACGGTCCAACATGCTAGTCAGGGTTGATTTCCCCAACGATGTTAGACGAGATAGTTCCTGAATGGAGATGCCGTCCCGCTGCCAGAGCGGAAATAGAATCCGGCCTTGAGCAGGATTGATCTCATCGATCTGATAATCTTTAAGCTTTTTATTGAAGATCCGCCCGGAGCGTTGATGGATCTGGGCAATAAGAAACCCTGCTTCCCGTTGGCCCTTCATTGACCGTTCCACTCCCATCGAAGTATGGAAAGTTGCGCATAATAAGCGGCGGTTCGAGGCAGGAACCGCAGCGCCGTATGGTCTGGATCCTCTGGTCCCCCTGGATAATACATGGTCCAATCCGATTGCCATAAGGCATGCTTGATCGCAGGATCATCCACAATCTCTATATCCCCAATAAGGGTTAATCCACGCCATGTGGCGGGATCACAATAATAGACTGACGCCTTGAAATTGTTCAAAAGATGAGCGCGCTTTCTTGAAGATGTATTCGTCGAGAAATAAACAGCAAACGGATGGCTCTGCGCCGCAAAGAAATCCTTTAGTCCCGGGTATTTTAGGGGGTTTCTAAGGTTGAGCATTGCACGGGTCTCAGGATACCCCTCATCATCCACAGTCGATAAATAGACCACCTCTGTCTCTTCCATAAGGCAACTCCCCAACGGTATCATCTCCGAACTTTCCATGGTACGCCCTCCCATCCCATATTGTACTTTATAGTATAGTACTATATAGTACTATTATCAAGATAAAAATTTCTCTTTTGGAGAATTTTGATGGTAATGAGCATAAAAACCCAATACAGACCATTCTATGATACAATATGTCTAGTAATATTTCTCTGGATAGGAGCCCTCATGAACAAAAAGACGCTCTACCAAACAGTCTATAACATGCTTGGTGTCCTAACTCCACTCCCCTTCGATTGTGGCACTCTTTGCCAATCCGCCTGTTGTCAAGGGGATACGGATTCGGGAATGTATCTCTTCCCTGGAGAAGAGATCCTGCTGCGAACAGCAGGCTTCATATGCATCTCCCCAACCGATCTTGAGTTCGAGAGCGGCCGCCGTATTCTTTTGGCCACATGTCCCGGGCAATGCGAACGATCGCTTCGCCCATTGTCCTGCCGCATCTTCCCACTAACCCCATATCTAACCCCGGAAGGGCGCCTTGATATTCGCATGGATCCCAGAGCGAATTCATTATGCCCTTTAGCTCGCAATCTCACTGTGGAAGAGCTAAATCCCGACTTTTTCCAAGCCGTAGAGGGCGTATGCCGGCTTATTCTTGACGATGAAGATGGCCGAGATTTCATCTCCTGCCTCTCGCAAATATTGGACGAATCCGATAACTCGGATTTTCTAGGATTGCTCTGATCGATGCCATCCCCAAACCATCCGGTGATGCTCCAACCGCGGTGCACCAAAATTAAGAATTAACGCTCGTTTTAACCCAGTAGCTTTTAGATAATTGATCACCTGAGACTTCAAAAACCGTGTCCTAACTCCCGGTGAACCTCCATTTCAGCATCGATTATGGAATAAGTCTGAGGATCTTGAGTGTTGCCTTTCACTAAAAACACCCCCTTAACAAAGGCCACTGAAAAAAAACCTTATTCATGGGATAGGACCACAATATATAGTGATTAGCTTATTTTAGGCTATTAAAATAGTGTGGTCCTATTTTGGCGTTTCAAGTTTTTCAGTGGCCTCCCCTTAACATCCTTTTTTCGAAAGATAGGTATCTATCCGCAGATTTCGTTGATCCCCCCCAACTGAAACCTTTATAACTATACTTTTATAAGTTTACACTGCACTTACGTTATCTGTGTCATCTGCGGATAACGTACGCCTCTCCGTTTTAAGACCTATTCTAAATTTCCTCGGTTGTAGCCGCAATAGCCACGGGGTTCCGGCGCAAGAGAAAAGGATTAACGCAGCCCAGATAAGGCCAAAGCTTATAACGTGCGTTTGGGTGAAGGACTCTCCAAAGACGAAGATGCCTAGAATCAGGGTTAAACTTGGGGATATGTATTGAATAAAACCAACCGTGGACAAGGGGATCCTCCTTGCGGCCTGAGCAAACCAGAGCAACGGCATTGCGGTGACAACTCCTGCTCCGATCAGAAACAACGTAATTACCCATGTTTTCTCACCAAAGACGCCTGTCCCCTGCCCATGGCAGTATAGCACATATCCCAAAGCCAAAGGCATAACCGCAGCCGTCTCCAACCCCAATGCGATCAAAGCATCAAGATTAGCCTTCTTTTTTACCAGACCGTAAAGGGCAAAGGTTATCGCCAACATCAGCGCAACCCAAGGAACTTTTCCTAATTGAACCGCGCTAACGAAAACACCGAAAAACGCAAGGGCGATAGAGATCCACTGCCAAAACCCCAACTTCTCTTTGAGCACAACCACTCCCAAGGCTACGCTTAAAAGGGGATTGATATAATAGCCCATACTGGCTTCCACCACATGGCCAGAGTTCACCGCCCATATATAAATAAACCAATTGCAGCTGATAAAGAATGCGCCAAAACCCGCAGCCCACCTGGCCCTTCGGCTGGCCAACGCTTGCCGCAGACCATTCCAATGCCGCCTAATCGTCAAGAGTACACCGACAAATACAAAAGACCAGAGAATTCTATGGGCCAGTATTTGGGGGGCCGGAACATCGCGCAAGGCTTTCCAATACAAGGGCAAAATACCCCAAGATGCAAAAGCGATCACCGCATAACCGACACCCACCCACGATTCATGGGCATGATGCTGTTTCTCGTCCATCATCTTCTCCTCCTCGCGCAAGGATGCTTCTCCAAAACGCTGAAAATTCCTCTAAATAAAAAAAACGCCTTGCGGTGTCCTTTCGAGAACAGAATAAAGGCTTTGATTATTTAACCACGAAGAGCACGAAGTACACGAAGAAACCAAATTAATTTAGTTATATGAGTTAGAAGTCGGAATTCAGAATTCAGGAGTCAGGAGACAGGAGTTGGAACGGTTGGGAAGGCCTTT
>OBJA01000183.1_pt1 | contig 60898 bp, 55 predicted proteins | sample 1519751 | NCBI WGS metagenome assembly OBJA01 (sample SAMEA3881238, study PRJEB22517) | soil metagenome | biome: lake sediment; feature: soda lake sediment; material: sediment, water from around vicinity | place: India | collected 2013-12-23 | depth 3 m | reverse complement strand
GATCTTGGCGAGAAATAAAAAGACCCCAGCGGCTTGAGAGAGGGCCTTTGCGGGAAGGGAACGGTGTTCTCTCGCAAAGGCGCAAAAACGCAAAGGGTGGGAGTGGGACTGGAAGAGGTTAATTTATTAATTATCTTCGCGTCCTTCGCGATCTTGGCGAGAAATAAAAAGACCCCAGCGGCTTGAGAGAGGGCCTTTGCGGGAGAATAAAAGGCGTCCTTGAATCGACGTATAACTGTTCCGGAGCATTCTGAATACTGGCTCCTGTCTTCTGACTACTATCTTGCTGAATCAACTTTATAATCACAATTATAAAAGAGCTAAGTTGTAAACATATTTCCTGGGCAGTATAATGGAGGGAGAAGGGAAATTAATCCAGATCCAACGCGTCAGGGGAGGGCATAACATGAAGAAGAAGTTCTTTCAAGACCTTTATAAATACGATGAAGAAGCCAAAACATACTTGATCGAAGTATCCCTTGATGACTACAACGACGTCTATGACGATTGGGACCCTTCGCCGTTTAAGAAGAGGGATATCGAAGATGAATTCAACGATTTTATCGTTGACTCCTCCGAGGATATCCCCATTAATCACAAGATCGGCATCGTTCTCTACCTGCCCGAAAGCGCCAAAGACCCGAGGAAAGAATCGGCGTTGATATCCGCCATCCATAATTTCTATGAATATGCCATGGAGCGAAACCACCGTTCAAATGTGAGCATCAATAAGAAAACCCTTTTTTATCTCGTGTTCTCCTTTTTTCTCCTGGGCATTGGCTACTTCTTCGATGTGGATCAGGAGATCGTCCTCTTCCGAATCCTTCATGAAGGGATCTTCATTGGCGGATGGGTCTTTTTATGGGAGTTCTTCACCAATATCTTTATAACAAAGAGAAACATTCGCAATCAATACCGACTCTATAAACGACTGCTCCACTCCGAGATTCGATTTGTCTACATAAATTCTCCAGCAATCTAAATGCCCTCAAAAATCCCCTAAAAAATATGATAATGAACCCCCACCTGTCACTTCCACATATGATAGGGGAGCACATATTGACAGGTGGTGTTTTTATGCCCCAAGAGCCCTTAATCCTGCAGCGCGGCATGACCATTGTTCCGGTGGGCAATCTTCAGGAGCAGTTGTGTTTTCTGGGGTTCCCCTTAATGCTGGTGGATAATGTCTTCGGCGATCAGACCGAGGCTGCGGTCAGGCAGTTCCAGGCCTCGGTTGGGTTGGAACCCACCGGTGTGGTGGATCCGGTGACCTGGCGACGGATGTTTGGGGGGGAGCCCCTCTCAGCCGAACCTGTCGTTCAACCGACACAAGCTCAGATCGGACCCGTCATCCGAGTGGTATTAAGTTTGAGACGGTTATATCTTTATGAGAACGGCCAGTTGGTGGCCGACTATCCCGTGGCCATTGGAAAACCGACAACACCAACGCCCGTCGGGGAGTACCGGATCTTCGAGAAAGAGCTCAACCCCGGCGGGGCCTTCGGTACGCGTTGGATGGCCTTTACCGAGAGACGACACGGCATTCACGGTACCAATCAACCCGAATCCATCGGCCAAGCCGTCTCCAATGGCTGTGTCCGCATGTTCAACCCCGACGTGGAGGCCCTCTATGACCGTGTGCCCCTCGATACTCCGGTGATCGTGGAGACCGGCGCCGTTATTCCGCCGGATGGCTTCTACACCGTACAGCCGGGCGACACCCTCTATTCCGTCGCTTTACGCTTCGATACCACAGTGGAAGCGTTGATCCAAGCTAACAATCTCGCCTCCGATATCATCTTCCCCGGGCAACAACTCCGGATCGCCGGCGCTGCTCCGCCGCCGCCCATCCAGTATATTTCCTACACCGTAAGCCCCGGTGACACCCTTTTCTCGTTGGCCCTGCGATTCGGCGCCACCGTGGAAGCCATCATGCGGGCTAATGATCTAAGCCAAGACATCATCTTTGTGGGCCAAGTTTTGAGGATTCCGGCAACGGTGTATTGAATAATCGCTCGTCGCTCGGGGCCAGCAGATAGAGAGAAGTTATCCTGCTGGCTAAATCCTCTGTCCGTTTTTGGGCCATTCGGGGTTCTTGCATCTTGTAGACGTATGGTTTTTAGCCTCCGTTCTTGCATCCATATTGCGTATTCGACCACGTCTGAGGACATTGCCTTGTTGGGGAAGGGGATGGGGGTTCGGTCAATTTCAGTAAAGGAGTTTCATGTATTTACGATGTTGTAACTTCTTGACCCTATAGTTGCTATAGGGCTTATTCTTTTAGTAAGGAAGGTTTCGTATATCGGTTAACCAATATCGAAAGGAAGAAAAAACAATGCTCAATAAAGAAATGATCACCCGTGTTATTTTGATGATGTTATTCGTAGGTTTGTTGACTTCGATGTCAACGATACCCATCACAACTGTACAAGCCAATGAGAGTTCGACGGAGGCCGAGTTGTTTGCCGCCAAAGGAGGAATTGGTGCGGGGATTCTCTTTGATGATCGTGGAAATATGTTTATCGGCACCAATACGCTATTGCTTCGCATCCATCCCGATGGTACCGCCCACACGGTCTGTGATCTTGGGGATCTGCCATTGGGGAAAGACTACTATTTCATGAGTCCAATGATCTGGGATATGGTCATGGATAAGGATTATAATATTATCGCTGCGGCACAGGATCGAATCGTCAAGATCACGCCCAATGGAGAAATAACCACCCTAATCCAGGAGAATTTCCTCGGATTTCTTGGTTGCAGCGGATTGACTATCGACCAAAAAGGAAATCTCTACATCGTCAGTAACAATAAGGTGATTAGGTATACGCCGGACTTAAAGCCCACGGTCTATATTGATGGGAGGAATGGCATTATGAAAAACTCGTCCTTCTTCTCCATCAACTTTGATCCGGAAAATAAAAATCTTTATATCAGCGACTTCAATAACCGTGCTCTGCTTCGATACCCTGTTGCACCCGATGGTACGCCGGGGCAACCCGTGTTAATCGGCCAGTTTGAGAATTCTCCCTTAAATACCATATTCGGAGATAAGGGCAATGTTTATGTATCGCTTGATATTGCTTCAACGCTGCTTCGGATAAAGCCCGACGGAAGCCAAGAGTTGCTTCGGATTAAGGGAGGCAATCATCTCATCGCCTTCGGAGGAGAAGGGTTTCATAAAGAGAGCATCTACTATACAACCAACAATGGGAGAATCTTCAGATATCATGTGGGAGAAAAGAGAAGAGACTAAACGTAATTATTTGTGACAAGATTTTGCTGCATAACAGCTCCCGGGATGGGGCTGTTATGTGAATGGCCGAAGAATTAGACCATTCGAATACTAAAGTAACCCTGACCAATGGAGGAGAGGGAACGGGTTCTCTCGCAAAGACGCAAAGGGTGGATGATTGACTGTAAGATGTTAATATATAATTACCCTTGTGTTCTTTGCGATCTGGGCGAGATGCGAAGACTCGATGGAGGTCAACCAATCCTCCTGCCTCTAACTCCAACACCAAAAACCCATATCCAAAAACAACCCCAAATAAAGGGGTTTTTGTGTTGAAAAGGGAATTATTCCTTGACCAATATAATTGAACAAAGGAGCGTTGGCGATGGGAGACAACTCCTCCATAGATTTGAACCCAAGACGACGCATGGTCGAAGCGGTTCTGGCGGATCTGGGCCTTGAAGGGTTTGAATTTACCCAAGAAGAGCGGAAGTCCTTTGACTGCATTATCCGAGGAGAACTCACCACCGAGGCGTATCGTAGAGACTATCTGACCAAAATTAGCGGATTGAAGACCGAAAATCCCCAGCAATTTGCTGCTATTGGGGAAACGAAAGGCTTCGACCCCTACGTCATTCCCGGCACCCACCTGTTGAAGAACGGATTGGAGATCATCGATCCAGAGTTGTTGGAGGAGGCGGAACGGATCCTAACCAGTCTCCGCATGATCGAGCTCTGGGAAAACCCGATCAGTGGCAAATTTGATTTCGATCATCTCAAAAGCATTCACCGCCACATATTCCAGGATATTTTCGACTGGGCCGGTCACCAACGCACCGTAACCATCGCCAAAGGCAGCAGTCTATTCTGCCCCGCCGAGAATATCGGCCGTTATCAGCAGGAGATCTTCAATCGTCTAAAAAAAGAGAACAATCTCGTAGGACAAGACCCTCAAACATTCGCCGCCCGCGCCGCGGATTATCTCTCGGACATCAACGCCCTGCACCCATTCAGAGAGGGCAACGGCCGCACCCAAAGAGAATTCCTCCGAGAACTCGCCCAAAACGCCGGTTACGATCTGGTACTCTCCCACATCCCCCAGAAAGATATGATCGAAGCCTCGATTCAAGGCAATTATAAGATCATTGTGGGCTTTCAGCGGATGATCGAGGAGAACTTGAAAAAAAGTGAAAAGTGAACAGGGAATAATAGACAAGCATATCAAGAAGCACCAATGTTCAATCTAGGTGTAGATTTTCACTCCGATATGGCTCCAGGGATGGAGCCACTCACCGCCTGATTTCCCGGAATGAAATCGGCGGTTGGCATCGGAAGGACTTCTTTCATGCAGACAATTCACTTCGTGAATTGACCCTGTCATTTGGGCCGGAAAGTCCGAAAACCGGCCCAACGGTTTTCGGCGACTTTTTGGGTACTTTTTGGTCGGTCAAAAAGTACCACGTTATTATAAACAATAGAAAATAAAATTTCTCTACCTGCTCCTCCTTTAGCCAAGATCATCCAAACCCACATCATAAATTAACCCACTCACAGGAGTCCGGCAGCGCCAGACCCAAGGATGGGTCAAGATAGCGAGAGGACAGGAGTCCGGCAGCGGTCGGTAAAAAAGAAACGATAGGCGCTATTTTCACCTTCAGAACCCCTTTTCGAAAAACATTCAGTGAAAAATCCCTTTACAAGGAGTGATCCCCATGTCCTTCTTACCCCTCATTCGCCAACGGCGCAGTATTCGACGATTCCAACCCCAACCCGTCGAACCGGAAAAGATCGCGCTCCTCATCGAGGCGGCGCTTCGGGCGCCGTCATCGCGCAGTCTCAACCCTTGGGAGTTCATCGTCGTCGACGATCGCCAGATCATCAACCCATTGGCCCAATCGAAGCAACACGGCTCTTCCTTCTTAAAGGGCGCGCCGCTGGCCATCGTGGTCTGTGCGGATCCAAACCGGTGCGATGTGTGGATCGAAGACGCCTCCATCGCCTCGATCTTCATCTCCTTAGCAGCGGAGGAGTTAGGGCTCGGCAACTGCTGGATTCAGATCCGGCAACGCATGCATAACGCAGTGAAGACCTCGGAAACGTATGTCCGGGAAGTCCTGGGCATTCCCGAACAGATCATGGTGGAATCGATCATTGCGGTAGGTTATCCGGCTGAGCAAATCCCCGGGCATGACCGCGATGAATTGGAGTACGGGAAGGTTTATCGGAATAGGTATGGGGTAACCGAATAAAGCGTGGAAAGCTGATCCTTCAAGCAACATACGTTATAGATCAACGGAACGAATCTGTCTGCCGATATATGTAATATTCTCGGTATAAACTCATTGAGTGAGAGTGTGAACATATATAAGGAGTGGTAACTATGGATTATCTCCATGAAAAAACATCAGTGACAGAGAAGATCCAAGAAGAGAGGATCGTTATTAATGTTCAGGGCGAACAACGAATTGGAACACTTTTTGTAAAGGAATCGCCCGAACTCTATCCAGCTCTGCTCATCTGTCACGGAGCAGGAGAATTTAAAGAAAGCTACAACGAACTGTGCCGTTTTTTAGCTGAGAAGGGTATAGCCGCTTTTTCCTTTGACTTTTACGGTCATGGCGAGAGCGAGGGCGAACGGTTTCATGTGCGGATACGTCAATGGGTAGCGGATATCCAGGCTGCCTTGGATCTGTTGTCCGCTCATCCGACAATTGATCACCAACGAATCGGGGCTTTCGGCTTCTCCTCGGGAGGCACTGCGGTTCTTGAAGCCGGTTTGGCGGAACATCGACTCAAAGCCCTTGTGTTATTGGATGCTACGGTCCGTAACTCCATGTCGCCCGTCCTGACCATAGCCATTGGGATCTTTAATATCATCGGCAAGGTAAAAAAGAGATTGACCGGAAGCGATCTTCGAATTCCTCTTGGTCAATGGTCCAAGGACATCCATGCGGTGGCCGACTCAGAGATCGAGTTGAACTTGGACCCGCGATATCAGGAAGCCTTTATGGATCTTCCTTTTCCAGGCGCGGTGGAATGTTTCTTTGTGGATACGATCAAACGTGTTCATCGAATTAACATCCCAACGCTGGTTATCTGGGGAGGAGAGGATGAGTTGGATCCGCCGGAGACGGCCCATCTCCTTTATAAGGCATTGACTTGCGAAAAGGAACTAAAGATTATTGACGGCAACGGGCACCTCGGACATATCGACCGTCACAAAGAACAAGTCTTTGAAGCAGTTTTTGCTTGGGCAAGTAAGCATTTGCTGAGAGAGTAATCGAAAGTTTATTTGATATTATTCTCTAATTTTGCCAGGTAGTCGGCCACGTCAGCCTCCGCTAACGTGGCCGACTGTTTTGAAGAATGGGTAATTGTGTGGCTCCAAGTTCAAAACCCGCCAACAAGCCTGCTCCGCAATCTCAGAATATTTGCAATGGAAAAGACCAAAGATAGAGGTCTTCTTTATATATTCGCATGAATTTTATACTAGTGCATCTTCTTTTGAGCAGGAATTTCCATTATATTATAGAAACTATGGGAACTACGATGACGCTTGGAGGTGCGTTGATATGAAAGAATTCATTAAGCTGTTGATGTTATTAATTATAATCATCTCCGTAGCCGGGTGCGGAGGAGGTGGATCGAAATCGGAGCCCAATACCTATGGGGCAGTTCTCCAAGGTACAGTGACGGATTACCGCGGTGGATCAGCGGTCCAAGGGGCAACCGTTATCGCTCCGTTTGGAACAGCGACAACCGATTCAAAAGGCCAGTTCAAATTGAACTTTAAGGATGACGCGCCTGTTGATCTGCTCGTTCAAAAAGAAGGACGAGCCAGCGTGCGGATCCAAGGGATTAGTCTTCAGCCTGACCAGAAATTAGATCTGGAGGTCCCTAGTCGACCGCGGATTAGCTCATCATGGACCAATAATCCGCCGCGGATTACATTGACCGGAGTCTCTCCCGGCGATACCGTCTCTGGAATCTTATCCCTGGATATCGCTGTGGGTGGAGATCATGACACCTACGTTGCCTATGTTTATTTCGGAGGGGAACAGCGTTTTCCGAATTCTGGCATTGTGGTTGGAGACAACCAACTGGCGATAGATATTGACACCGCAAGATATCAGAACGGTTTGAGTTATGTGAAGATCTTGGCTTACGATGTCAACGATAATGCGGTATTGTACATTGTTCCCGTAACGGTGCAAAATGGTGAAGATCCTGATGCGGCCGTGTCTTCTATAGCGGTTCTCCATGCCGTTTCAACCTCGTTTGGTCAGAATATCGGTTATTACTCCAAACAAAGAGAGAGCTTGTTTAATAAATATAACCTTCAAGGCGACCCCAATATCCTAAAGCTTAAAGGTGGAGATGAAATCGATCTAAGATCCGTTCCGGCGGGCGCCGCCATATACAATATGCTAACATGGAGTGCAGCCAGCGGTGCGCAAGGATATAATGTTTACCGAAGTTTTGATGGGGTCAACTATCGCAAAATCGGATCGGTTATTTCAGGGCGTTATGACGATTACAGTTCGGAATTGGCTGTCAACCAAAAGACCTATTATAAAGTCGTGCCATATAACGGTTCGGTGGAAGGGACGCCATCTATGAGGGAGGTAACTCCTCTGCCAACTTATAATGTCTATTTACAGTCGCCGTCAAATAATGCAACCTATGTAACGCTCTCTCCGACCTTCCGTTGGCGTAACCAACTAAGCGCTCCGATGCCCAGTGATGTAGAGTTCACTACAGTAATCACACTCTATGATGCAACTAACTTCAGAATCTGGGAAAGTGAAGACTACGATGTAACGGAGAAGACGTATCCCGGTACATTGACTCCAGGTTCGGTGTATAGCTGGGATATTATCGAAAGTTCCGCATTCTGTTTGTACTATTATGCAGGAGATGGATACTCCTATGCGATAAGCTACTCATCAATGGGACCGAACTCGCAATTCGGCTCGGTCAACGGCGAGTTTGTCTTTACGACGACTACAACGGTTTCTCCCTAAGCTAAAGAACACGGGACCATTTCGGAGAGTCGAAAGGAGCCGGCGCGATGAGAAAAAATCATATAACACTTATATTGCTACTGATAAGTCTGGTGCTCGCTGGGTGTATGGGGAAGTCGAGCGTGAATAATAGCCCAAACGTCACTAATTCACCGGTGGGTATCTTAAACTACGATGGTTTGGATTACCGCCAAGGCGAAGTACTGGTCAAGATTTCTTCCTCGGGAGCGGCTCAGGAAAGCTTGACCAAGATGGGGAGCCGTATTGAGAAAGAGTGGCCCCAGATCGGATGGGCGTTGGTTTCGGTTCCTCCGGGGGATAATGTGCTTTCATTCATCAAAAAACTTCGAAAGCAAAAAGGCGTACGATTTGTGGAACCCAATATGACCTATGAATTGCATCAAACCCCATCCTTGGAGAGTTACTCCAAACAATGGGGATTTGCCAATATCAATGCTGAAGCCGGATGGGATATTACCACCGGAGATCCCAATGTGATCGTGGCCATTATCGACAGTGGGGTGGATAAGAGCCATCCCGAGTTCGTTGGGAAGACCTTTGTTGGCGATTACGATGCGACCGGGCAAGGGTTAACCGGTGACGATGACGGGCATGGAACCCACGTGGCGGGCATTGCTGCCGCTGACGGGCGTACGGGGAAGGTTGCCGGCGTTGCGTGGGAGTGTCCCTTGATGCCGATTCGTGTGCAGGAACCCTTTGGTGGAATTAGGACATCTTCGTTGATCGATGCGATGGCATACTTGGGGGATTATGCCAAAAACAATCCGCAATACCGGATCATTGCCAATATGAGTCTTGGTGGGCGGGGTTATAATTTTGCCTTCAAAGATGCCATTGACTATGCTTTCGGAGAAGGTGTCTTATTGATAACATCCACCGGGAATCATTCGAAAAGGGTTATCAATTTCCCCGCAGCGTACAACGGCGTTATGTCAGTGGCGGCGGTCGACGGCTATGATCGAAGGACTTCCTTCTCTACCAGCGGGTTCTTCGTCTCCGTGGCTGCGCCGGGAATCCGGATCTACTCAACGGACCTAGGGAGATATGAATATAGGGAAGGAACCTCAATGGCTGCGCCCTTTGTGACAGGAGCGGCCGCATTGCTTCTCTCAAAGGAACGTAACCTGACACCTTTGCAGATTAAGAATCAAATCGAGCAGACGGCGCGGGGAGATGGGTTCTCTGAAGGCTTGGGTTATGGAGTCCTAGACATCAAAGCCTTGTTGGGTCCGGTGAAACCGATGACATACGGGAGTCTAAAGGTGACTTCCAACATTGTTTCCTCAGCTGAAATCGAAAATATTACAGGGAGCGGCATCTTGACGGTCTTTGACTCCGCCAATAATTTAGTAGCGTTTGGCACAACGGGAGAAGATGGCGGGCATAATTTCTGGGCGCTCAAACCCGGAAGTTATCGTGTGGAACTCATGTACTACGACAGGTTTATTGGGGATTATCAAAAACTATCGCGTAATGTCTCGGTCTCCTCCGGCGGGAGCTCCACTACTGATTTTGCAGTTCAGATGCCTATAGAATTGAACAAAGAAGTCGTCTTCACCCAACAAATCGATGGACCTGGGGCTTCCATTACAATTCCTCTGACCATCACCGAAAGTGGGATGTACGAGATTAGTACGAGTTTTTACTCGACTCCTTGCGACACCATAATCAGTCTTTATGATCAAGGTGGCACACTGATTGATGAAAACGATGATTTTATGGATCTTTACTCCCTAATCAATGTAAGACTTACGCCAGGCGATTATTCACTAGTTATTGAGGATTGGGACGGGATGCATGTCGCCTGTCAAGTCCATGTAAAAAAGATTGTCGCAACGTATTGAAGTTCTAATAACAATAAAGAGCCCGCCAGAATATGGCGGGTTCATTTGACTTTAAAGCAGGACTTCCCACCGCGCTTGATGAAACTATAACCCACCAAATCCATTCGCAAAGGAGCATCCCTTATGAACTATACCCACTTCACCGCAGCCGTCTACTTCACGGCGGGCAGTCTCGATCACGTTCGGGATTGGGATCGATTTCAACAAGACTTTGCCGAGTTTGAACGCCATGTCAAAGTGGGCAAGGTCTACCTGGAGCCCTTTCGCAGCAATCTCCTGGTCGAGCGGGAAACGTTGCAGCGCTTCAAAGCATTCTTTTCGGAAAAAGGGATTGAGACGGCCGGGGGAATCACCGCCACCACCGACTGCGGACCCAGTCCGTTTCATACCCTTTGTTATAATGATCCCCAGCACCGGCAACGGCTTCAAGAGGCCGTGGAGCTCACCGCCGAACTCTTTGATGAATTGATCCTGGACGACTTCTTCTTTACCACCTGCAAATGCCCGTCTTGTATCGAAGCGAAGGGAGACCGCCCATGGGAGCAGTTTCGCATCGAAACCATGCGCCGGGCGGCGGAGGAGTTGATTATCGGACCCGCGAAACGTGTCAATCCCGCATGTAAAGTTGTCATCAAGTATCCCAACTGGTATGAATCATTCCAATCCGCCGGATTCGACCTGGAGGAGCTACCCCAACGGTTCGACGGAATCTACGGCGGCACCGAGACCCGGGATCCCCGGTATACCCAGCAGAATATCCCCCGGTATCTCAGCTACTCATTGCCCTTGTTCTTTGAACAGATCGCCCCGGGACGAAACGGAGGCGCATGGTTCGATCTCTTTGACAGCTACAATAACCTCAACTACTACGTGGAGCAGGCCCATCTGACCCTCTTCTCCAAAGTTCAGGAGGTGACCCTGTTCTGCTTCGACCGGATGGCGGGAACTGTCTATCCGTCGCTGGCGGGATTCGCCTTGGAACAGACCGACAAAATCTTAGGCCAGTTGGGAACGCCCATAGGAATATCTTGTTACAAGCCTTTTCATTCCAAGGGCGAGGATTTTCTTCCCGAGACCTTAGGCATGGTTGGCGTACCGGTCCTATTGACCCCCGAATTCCCAAAAAATGCCGACACAGTTCTGCTCACCGCCGATGCGGCGCAGGATTCAGCGATCATCGAAAAATTAAAGGCTCATTTGGTGGCTGGAAAGACAGCAGTCGTCACGTCCGGCCTGGTTCAGGCCCTGGCTGGGCGGGGCATTGAAGAGCTGGCTCTCTGGCGGGTCAGCCAACGAAAGATGCCAGTAAACGATTTCGCCATCGAGATGCTCATGTGCGGCTTCCGCCACGTGGAGCAGATCCCCGAGCCCATACTCTTGCCTGTCGTGGAATACGGCACCAATGACTCCTGGCCCATAGCCGTCGGAATCGACGGCTGCCAAAGTGCGCCGGTTCTCTTGGAGACCACCTACGGCCAGGGCCGATTGTTCCTCCTGACGACGCCGGACAACTTCAGTGATCTCTACCGTATACCCCCACGGGTCCTAACCGCCATCCGCCAGGCATTAAAAGGCGACACCAACGTCGTGCTCGAAAGCGAAGGCCCGATCAGTCTCTTCCTTTATGATAATGATACATTCATCATCGAATCATTCCTGCCTCACCACATCGAAGCCCAAATCACAATCGCCAAACAATCCGCCCGTTTAAAAGACCTGCAAACCGGAGTGGAACACACAGGAGAACCCACCGACGGAGGAACCCGATTCAAGATCAACCTTGAACCGTCGGTGTACAGAGGGTATGGGATTATATAATCCCATACCCTCTGCAGGGACGGGTTCCAAACCCGTCTCAAATCTTTACAACAACCCACAAGGATACCTCCCGCATCCCGCCAACGGCCACGCTACCCAATTCCGGACGGCGGTAGGAGAACGATTATCGATAGATGATCGGTGCCCTAATCAATGAAACGGGGAGGATGACGATGCCGTACTTATTTCTGTGTTATCCCAAGTGCACCACCTGCCAAAAGGCTCAACGTTGGCTAAACGATCGAGGAATCACTTTGACTGAGCGCCACATTAAGGAAGCGCCTCCGACAGTGCAAGAGCTAGAGGATTGGTTGGCCAAGAGCGGCCTTCCACTCAAGAAGTTCTTCAATACCAGCGGGCTGCAGTATAAGACATTAAGGCTTAAGGAGAAACTGTCGCAGCTCTCGGAGGCAGAACAACTGGCCATGTTAGCTGCCGATGGCATGTTGGTCAAACGCCCCATTCTGATCGCTGACAACAAGGTGTTAGTAGGATTCAACGAAAGGGAATGGGAGCGTGTGTTGGAAACGTCATGACAATGGATATATTACAAAAAAAACAAAATTAATAAAATACAAAAAAATTTAACCCAAAATTGAGAAAGTTTACCCGAAAGTCTCCTTGGATGTGGTAAAATGCTCTTAGGACTGTTTTACTGCATTTTAGGGAGGCTTTGCTTTTGTTAGCCCAAGCTGAACGTTTGCTCCAACAGTATTATGGATATACCCATTTTCTACCGGGCCAGGCTACGGTTATTGAGAGCATTTTAAACGGACGGGATACCTTTGTCATCATGCCGACGGGCGCTGGTAAATCCGTTTGTTACCAGATTCCCGCGTTGTTGCAACCCGGTGTCACATTGGTTATCTCGCCCCTAATCTCTTTGATGAAGGACCAAGTGGATGCCCTCGATAGCTTGGGTATCCCCTGTGCATTTATCAACAGTTCCATCAGCTATCGTGAAGTTCGTGACCGTCTTAGAGGAGCCGAGCAGGGGATCTACAAGCTGCTCTACGTTGCGCCGGAACGTTTGGAATCCGAAGTTTTCTTGGATTTTGCCCGTTCCCGGGCGATCTCTTTGGTCGCCATCGATGAGGCCCATTGCATCTCTCAGTGGGGACACGATTTCCGCACAAGCTACCGGAATATTGCTCCTTTCATTGATGAACTTCCCGAACGCCCGCTGGTGGCTGCTTTTACAGCGACTGCTACAGCAGAGGTCAAGGCGGATATCATCCATCTCCTAAAGTTAACAGATCCAGCCATTCACGTGACCGGCTTTGACCGGGCCAATCTCTCCTTTTCCGTGCGACGGGGTGCGGATAAAAAAGCCTTTCTCCTTCGTTTCTTGGAAGAACACCGGGAAGACTCAGGGATCATCTACGCCGGAACCCGCAAAGAAGTGGAACGATTACATGACCTTTTAAAGAGTCGAGGGTATGCCGTGGGTAAATACCACGCGGGCTTGGGAGATGGAGAACGAACGCAAAGCCAAGAGGAGTTTCTCTACGATAATATCCGCGTGATGGTGGCCACCAACGCCTTTGGCATGGGTATTGATAAGTCCAATGTCCGTTATGTGGTTCACTATAACATGCCCAAGAATATGGAGGCGTACTACCAGGAGGCGGGTCGAGCAGGCCGGGATGGCGATCCCGGCGAATGTGTCATGCTATTCTCCCCCCAAGACATCTTCCTTAACAAGTATCTAATCGAGCAGACCACCCTGGCGCCCGAACGAAAGGCGAATGAACTAAGAAAGCTCAAGACCATGGTGGAATATTGCCACACCGGCCAATGCCTGCGCCGATTCATCCTTTCCTATTTCGGTGAAGAGAACCCGCCTGAAAACTGCGGCAACTGCGGTACATGTGTTGTTATTGAGGAGGAAATAGGGTCGTTCAAAGTAGAGGATGAAACCCGACTTATCCTTGAGTGTATCCATCTCCTGCGTGAGCGGTACGGGGTTTCTATCCTGGTTGATGTCCTAAAGGGAACGAACCGCCGGAAGTATCTGGAAGCCGGCTGGGACAGGCTTTCGTCCTTTGGCAAACTGGCGGAGTATTCCCGGGACCGGATTCGAGAGCGGATCAACGCGTTGGTTGCCGAGGATTATCTCCGAGTGACCGATGGCAAATATCCCGTGGTCAAGTTCACGGAAAAAGCCAGAGCATATTGTGGGGAAAACGTCACCGAGGACCAGATTAAGGTGAAGCCATTGTCTGTGCCTTCGGATATTTCGGCACTTTTCACCAAGTTAAAGGGGTTGCGCAAGGCCATTGCGGAAGAGGAGGGCGTTCCGCCCTATATTGTCTTTGCGGACAGCACATTGCATGCCATGACCGCTCAACTTCCGAAGAATCTCATGGAGATGCGGTTGGTCAAAGGTGTAGGCCAACGTAAACTGGACCGCTACGGCCAACGGTTTTTAGACATCCTTCAGGAATATCAAGCGACCATGAAGGGACCGAAGATGGTTGGCGTGGAAAGTCCGCTTGATTCCATAAATCTTTCGGATGAAAACGAACCCCAAGAGGATAGGGGAGAAACGACGAAACCCCAACCGAGCCACGAAGTGTCCTATGCCATGCATCGGAATGGGCAATCCGTTGAATGCATTGCCCGGCAAAGGGGATTGACGATGCAGACCATAACGACGCATCTCATCCGATGCGCCGACGAAGGGCTCGCCGTTGATTGGAATGAATTAATCCCTGGAGAACACGAGGTATTGGTCCTGGAACAGATTGCGCGTCTGGGAACAGTGCATCTGAAGCCCATCAAAGAAAATCTCCCCCCGGATGTGACGTATGCCACCATTTCGGCGGTTATTGCAAAATATCGCAAGAGAGATAATTCATAGGAAGCTTAACCCCATTAATGCCGCCCATATGGGCGGCATTAATCTATTGTAGACGAGCGGAGAGCCTGAGTTTGTTTTTAGGAAGATTTATTGCTCGTAGGACAACAAATCTGATTTTGGGATTGTTTTTCAACCCCTCTCTTTGCGAAAAGAGAGGTTTTCCAAAGACATAAGGCCTCAGCGGATTTGAGACTAATGGAACTAAAACCATACTTTAGCTCAAAAGAAGGATGTTGACATGGAATAATTCGTATTATAATATAGGAAGTGGATATAACAACATATCAATATGATGACATGTTGTTATATGAATCGAATCAATCCGGCATGCAACAATCGGCATGAGCTGTTACGTTCGACGGCGATACATAGGGAAAATTCATTTGGCTGGGAGGCGATAGCGTTTGATCAACGGAATGGCGCCAAAGTATTTCATCGTTAAGAGCAAGATCCTGGAGATGATCGACAAAGAAGAGATCGGTTCCAATGGGATCGTCCCGAGTGAACGGGAGCTTATGCAGATGTTTGAGGTTAGCCGGATCACTGCCAAAAAGGCCATCGATGATCTGGTGAGAGAGGGTTATCTCTATCGGATTCAAGGCAAAGGAACGTTTGTTAAAAACGACACGTTGAATCAAGATCTTGTATCGATTACCAGTTGTACCGAGGATATTCTCCGCATGGGAATGACTCCGTCAAAAAAGCTTTTGGCTGCAGAGGTGCTCAATGCCGATCTGGCGCGCATACGGAAACTTCAACTTTGTGACGGAGACAAGGTTTATAAGGTGAAACGGGTCTATTATGCCGATGAGGAACCATTGAATCTAACCACAACATATCTTCCGTGCAAACTCTTTCCGGGGATTGAAGGTTATGACTTCGGAGAGGAATCCATCTACCAAATCTTAGAGAGCCGATACTACACGCGCGTTACGAAAGCAACCCGAACCATCGAAGCCGTATTGGCCGGAAACGATGTATCTAAAACGTTAAATATCGACGAAGGAGAACCCGTCCTTCTGTTTCGTGCGGTTACACTCGGAATTGTCAACGGAAAGGAGGCGCCGATAGAGACCTTTAAGAGCTACTATCGAACGGATAAATTCAAATTCTATATCAACCAACAGAAGTAAGTAGACGTATATCTTTAGATTAAGGAGAGGACAACATGGGGAAGAACAATCTTAGATTTGCCTTCGTTATGGCCTTGACAGCGTTGATCATTGTGTCATTATCCGTCATTGGGTGTTCGAAAAAGACCAATGATATCGGAGTTGCCCTCATTACATCAGCTGCAGGGGCAAATGACAAGGGATATAACGAATCAGCCATCAAAGGCTTGGAGAGAGCGAAAAAAGAGTTGGGCATCGATTACAAAGTCGTTGAATCGACGGATATCCCGGGTAGCCTGACTCAGTTGGCGGAGGCTGGTTATAAAGTCATCTTTAGTCTGGAATACAATTTTGATGCATTGATTAAGGGCGTCGGCGGCAAACCGGCGATCGCCAAACAATTTCCCGATACAACCTTTGTCATCTTCAATGACAACCCTAACCTCGATGAAGACGGAGAAGTTATCAATCCGAATGTCGTCTCAGTTCTCTTCGATGTGCATGAAGGATCTTTTATGGCTGGCGTTTTAAGTGCACTGGTCAACGAGAATGCCGAAACGCTCTTCAAAGCCGAGGACTATCGATTTACGCCAGGAAACGCAGGCCGCAAGATTGGTTTTATCGGCGGGACAAAATCCAATGGCATTACAGTTTTCAGTTATGGGTTCGCCGAGGGTATTAACTATGTAGCTGAAAAGTTGAACGTCAAATATACCTTCTACAGCGACTACAATGCGGGCTTCTCCGATTCCGCCGCAGGCTCGACAAAGGCGAATACCTATTATCAAGATGGAGCCAACATTGTATTTGCCGTGGCCGGAGCCGTCGGTGATGGCGTAGACTCCAAGGCGAAAGAGGTCAGAAAACTTTCGATTCAGGTGGATGCCGATAAAGATGGCAATCAACCCGGTTATATTCTAACCAGTGTTCTAAAGAACACAGAAGTTCCGGTCTTTGAGATCCTTAAGCATTATAAGGACAAAACCATGGATCAGGTCAATGGTCAGATGCTCAGTTATGATTTGGCTTCGGGCGCTACCGGCATCACGGATTTAAGCGTTATTGAATCGATGATTACTCCCGAAGGTATGAATAAATGGGACGAGATCAAAGGTGAGCTGGAATTCGTGGCCGATGCCATCGCCAGCGGTGAAATCTATGTGACCAACGCGCAGGCGGGAGAGGCTTTCAACAAAAACAATCTAAAGAATATGTCCATGCCGAATGACTAAGAGAATGTTCGGGCGGCACAAGTAGCTAAGACTACCCCTGACCCCCTCTCTTTTGCAAAAAAGAGAGGGGGATAAAAATCGGGACTTAGCAGTGGTTTCTTGATTTTTCACCAACGCAAAAAGAAATGAAGGCGAAGGCAATGAACGCAATTCAAGCCGTGGATCTCACAAAAAAATATGGAAGTTTTATCGCCAACGATCGTATCAATCTCACCATACCCAGAGGTGAGATCACGGCCATCGTTGGCGAAAACGGAGCGGGAAAAACCACGTTGATGAATATGTTCTACGGTATGCAACGACCGACCTCTGGGGAGATCTATGTCAATGGGGAACACGTGGACTTTAGTTCCCCGCTCGATGCGATTCATTGCGGCTTGGGCATGGTGCATCAGCATTTTAAGCTGGTGCCCAGTCTAACGGTGTTTGAGAATATCATGCTTGGTGTGGAGATGAAAAAAAGGCTTAACCTGGGCGGTAAATTCTCAATTCAGCTACCGTTCATCGATGGCAAACAGGAGAAAAAAACGGTTCAACGATTGATTCGGGATTACAAGTTTTCGCTCGATCCCAGCGATAGAGTGGAGAACATCTCCATCGGCGCTAAACAGCGGGTGGAGATCTTAAAGATGCTCTATCGTAACGTCGATATTTTGATCTTCGATGAGCCGACGGCGGTTCTTACGCCCCAGGAAGTCGACGAATTGCTGATAAGTTTCAAGGAGCTCAAAAAACAAGGAAAAACCATCATCCTAATTACGCATAAGCTACGTGAAGTGATGGCCGTCAGCGATCGGGTCATTGTTATCAAAAGGGGCAGGGTTGTGGGGGAACGATCCACGGACCAAACCAGCCCGGAAGAGTTGGCGGCAATGATGGTCGGGCACGAGGTAGCGCTTCACGCCAAAAAAGAGAAGGGGAGTACTGCGGGAAATCGGGTCGCCTACCGGGTTAGCGGCTTGTCCACCATGAATCATTTGGGTAAGAGGGTCATCGATCACGTAGGCTTTGAAATTCGCGAAGGCGAGATCTTAGGGGTCGCTGGTGTTGAGGGCAATGGCCAGAGCGAACTGGTGAAGGTCTTATCCGGACTGATGACTGCGACGGAGGGGAAGGTTCAGCTCTATGACGAGGATGTGACCAATCGATGGCCGAGGGAACTGCGGAAGTCCGGCGTGGCCATCATCCCTGAAGACCGGTATGCGCAAGGACTCTGCCGAGAGATGACGTTGGGGGATAATTTAATCGCTGGATACCATTCTAACCAACGATTTTGCCGAGCAGCCCTCATGGATCAACCTTCAATCTGCAGTAACCGGGATGCTTTGCTTCACAAGTACGACATTAGGGTGGGGGACTGTGAAGGAACCGTCGCACAACTCTCGGGAGGAAATGCGCAAAAAGTAATCATCGCCCGGGAATTTGATTCCGACCCAAAGATACTCATTGCCTGTCAGCCAACGCGCGGCGTCGACATCGGCTCCATTGAATTTATCCATAAAAGCATCTTGGAGCTGCGGAGACGAAACAAGGCTGTCCTCTTGGTCTCCAGTGAACTCAGTGAGATTATGAGTTTGAGCGATCGGATTATCGTCATGTATAAAGGTAAGATCGTCGGTGAAGTTCAAGGAGAACATGCCGACAGCTCTCAGCTGGGGCTTTTAATGGCAGGAATCACGAATAACCACAGGATATGAGGGACGCCATGAAAAACAAGAATGCTATCACAAAGAGTATAATCGACGCATTGCCACCCATCGCAATGGCCTTCTTCATCGGCGGAATCATCATAGCGGCCATCGGTGAAAATCCATTTGTGACCTATCATATCATGATTCATCGGTCCCTCTTTACTATGAGAGGTATACTAAAGACCCTGCATTTTGCAGCGCCGTTAATCCTAACAGGACTGGGTATCGCCATTGCCTTTAAAGCCAACATCTTCAATATGGGTGTCGAAGGCGCGGCTGTGCTTGGAGCTTTCTTTGCTGGCGTCGTCGGATTCAGCCTCAAAGGGATCCATCCCGGAATCCATGTTTCTCTCTGTCTATTAACCGGTATGATCGTGGGTATGCTCTTTACGATGATCCCGGCAGTATTAAAGGCCTATTTCAAAGTCAATGAGATGGTCGTTACATTAATGCTCAACTATATCGTCTTCGAAGTCGTGAAATTTCTGGCGCAAGGGGTATATAAAGATCCGGGATCTGGCTATGTTTCTACCTACGCCATTGCCGATAGTGCGATGTTTAAAAAGATCTTGAACAGCGATCTGACGCTCTTCTTCTTCGTGGCGCTCATTGTTTTGGCCATCCTCTACATTGTCTTTAACCGCTCCAAACTGGGGTTTGAGATTACAGCCATCGGCAAGAATCCAGAGTTTGCCGAAGCAACGGGCATGAATGTGGCGAAAAAGATTATCGTTATTATGTTGATCAGCGGCGCAGTCAGCGGTTTGGCGGGAGCGGGTTTTCTGATGAGCGAGAAATACCGTTTTACGCTGGACTTCTCTGGAAGTCCTGGATTGGGTTGGGACGGCATGTTGATCGCGCTGTTAGGCAACCATAGCCCCATTGGTGTGTTGGTAGTCTCCATATTTTATGCCGCCTTAAAGACCGGCAGTGAGTATATCGGGCTCTTTACCAATGTGCCCAAAGATATCGTCGGTGTTATCGAGGGAATACTCATTCTATTCCTCTCTGTAAGATTTATAGGTCAAAATACGGAAATAATGGAGAAACTCGCAACGTTCTTTCGGCAAAATAAAACGACGGATGGCAAAAATGCGCGTGTTGATGGGACGGAAGGAGAACAGATATGAATCTCATCCATAACATCCTCTATGACATGCTCTATCACAGCACACCGTTGCTCCTGGCTGTTCTCGGCGGTTTATTTGCCCATAAGGCCAATGTTCTCAACATCGGACTCGAAGGAATGATGTTGATGGGGGCATTCTCTAGCGCCTTGGCCGTTATGCTGACGGGGAGCATATGGGCGGGCCTCGTCATAGGCATCCTGGCGACGATCGTGCTTGGGCTTGTTTTCTCCTACTTCAGCGTCACCTTAAAGAGCAATTTTATCATTACAGGATTTGGGATCAATCTTTTCGTCGCGGCATTGAGCGCATTTATGCTAAAGTATCTGAAGCTTGCCAATATCAATGTCAGCTCCATCGTGAATGTGGCTGGGCTAAAGATCCATATCCCTTGGGTGGCGGATCTACCGGTTCTAGGGAGTATCTTAAGCGGCCATACCGCCATTACTTATACAAGCTTTCTATTGATCGGCATCACCAGTGTGCTTTTGTATCATACCCGATTTGGGGTCTACCTCCGTGTGGTGGGTGAGAATGAAGAGGCCGCTAAATCCGTGGGGATCAAGGCGAATGCCGTGAAATATGCTGCGGTGCTTATCGGTTCAGCTCTCTGTGGATTGGCGGGTATGGAACTCTCTGTAACGCGGATGGCGCTCTTTACCAACAACATGACCGCAGGCCGAGGATTCATCGCCATTGCCGCTATCTACTGCGGTAGAGGCGAACCCCTCAAATGCGCTCTCTTTGCCTTTCTATTTGGTCTTGCCAAATCCCTCGCCATTAATCTGGCTCTTTTTGCCGGACCGATATCGGGGTTGTTTGAGATTGTACCTTATCTCACCATTGTGCTGGTCCTAACGGCGGTTTCCATCCTGCAAAATCGTAATAACACGATAAGGGGATTTCGAATTGAGTAAGACAGCTTTGATCATCGTCGACATGGTAAAGGACTTTACCGATCCAAAGGGATCGGTCTATTATCCCCAAAACCGTGAAGTCCTGCCACGGATCAAAAAGGTGTTGGACGTATGTAGAAAGCATGGGTTGTTGATCGTCTTTCTAAGACATTGTTATCGCAGGGACAAGTTGGATAAAAACCTTGTCAACATGCGGCCGAGTTGCCTTGAAGGCACCGATGGCATTGAGATCGATCCATTGCTGGAAGTCGACTCAGTCAAGGATTACATCTTAAATAAGCGCAGGTATAGTGGTTTTGTCGGAACGGATCTCGATATGGTTCTCAGAGAAAACGGAGTAGACACAGTGATCATTGTCGGGACAAAAACCAACTGTTGCATTCGGGCGACGGTAACGGACGCTTATAACTTGGATTACCTACCCATTGTCCTATCGGATTGTGTGGCAACCAATGATGAGACCGTCAATCAAGTGCATCTGATGGATATTCAAAAGTATCTTGGGCGTGTGATCACATCGGATGAACTTTGTGACCTTTTAAACAGGGGGGAGATATCTTCATGAAATATGATATCATCACCAGCGGTTACGTTAGCCTGGATCGAATTATCAAGAGCAAGACGCCGATCCGTTATGGATATACGTCCATCATTGAAAACAGCGATAACGCCAAGGCTTATTATGGCGGCTGTCCGACCAACATTGCATATCTCACGGCTAAGCTTGGCCTGAAGACGCTTCCCATCATTCGTTTGGGTGAGGATGATGACGAAGAGACCGGATTTTATAGATATCTTCGAGAAGGTGGCGTCTGTCTTGAAGCCATCGAGTTTATTCCGTATGAAAACACCTCCAACTGTTATCTGATCTCCGATGAAAACAACGATCATATCACCATCTTTTATCCCGGATCGATGGACAGCAAATACGCCAAACGGATGAGGGATGAATTCTTTGGCCAAGCACGCATCGGAGTCCTGACCGTCGGATCTTACGATGATAACCTGGAGTTTTACGCAAAGTGCATGAAGCATAAAGTTCCGCTGGTCTTTGGCATGAAATGCGACTTCGAAGCCTTCCCGAAAGAACTCTTCCATAGCATTCTCTTTAACAGCAAGATTATCTTTACCAATCAGGGAGAACGCGAAGAGATCGAGCGCATCTTTGAGCTTTCGGCCATCACCGAGCTTTTTGCCAAGGGAAATGCCGACATTATCGTTACGACGCTCGGAAAAAACGGCAGCATCTATTACCATCGAACCGAGCACGGCATCGAGTCGGATACGGTGAGCGCTGCCGAATGCGGGAGCGTTGTCGATGCCACAGGCTCTGGAGACGCATATATAGCGGGGTTTTTATACGGATATCTTGAGGGAAGGCCTGTGAAAGAATGCTGCCAATACGGCAGTGTCCTCTCTTCCTTTGTCATTGAGAAGGTGGGGTGCACCACCAATGCGCCGGACCGAGCAGCTTTCATCAATCGTTACGCTCAATTTGTTGAGCAGGAAGGAAGTTAGCATGGAGACATTGTATTTGCGCGGCGACGAACGAACCATCGCAGACTATGTGGTTTTTTCGGGAGATCCGTGGCGGGTCGAGATCCTCGCAAAAATGTTGGACGAACCGAGACATATCGCCTTCAATCGGGAGTTCAACACTTACACCGGCTTCTATAACGGGCTGCCGGTAACCGTCTCTTCCACGGGGATCGGCGCACCTTCCGCAGCCATAGCCATGGAGGAGATGTATCAGTGCGGGATGAAAGTGGCGGTCCGCATGGGAACAACCATGGGCCTGCGCGACGATTTACTGGGAAAATTGATTATTCCCAATGGCGTCATGCGGGAGGAGGCAACTAGCGCAACTTATGTTCCCATATCCTATCCTGCCGTTGCGGACATTGCCTTAGTAAACTGTATGAATAAAAGTGTCCGGCAGAACGGCCGGGAGCATGTCAATGGGTTATCCTGCTCGATGGATGGCTTCTATAGCCAGATGCGTGAATCCCGCCTAAGCCGGGCGATGCAAACCGATATTGAAGCAACGTTTACAAGGCTCAAGACCTATAACATCCTTGCCGTCGACATGGAATCCAGTTGCATGTTGGTTTTGGCCAATCTAATGGGCGTCCAAAGCTGCATTGTCACCATGACGACGGTGCTGGAAAACCTCAAGGACATGTTGCAGGGCGATGAACGAAAGAAAGCCGAGGAGGATCTCTGCCGAATCGTCCTCGCTGGATTGAAAATCCACCATGAAGAGGTTGATAAATCATGAACCATACGGAATTTATCAGTAGAAACCGACCTTTTGTCATCGGGATGGTTCATTGCCTTCCCTTACCGGGCACGCCCGGATTTTCCGGGAGTATGAAGACGGTTATCGATCAGGCCGTCAACGATGCCATCGTACTGGAAGAGGCCGGCATGGATGCGATTATTGTGGAAAACATGGGGGACAATCCCTTTGGGATCGCTTTAGATACAGAACAATCCTGCGCGTTGGCGGTGGTCAGCGCCTATGTGGCGCAGAATGTCACCCTTCCCATCGGGATCGACGCCGCCATGAACGATTATAAAACTTCGCTATCCATTGCTAAAGCCATTGGCGGCGCATTTGTGCGTATTCCGGTCTTCGTTGATACCGTGGAATTCTATGGAGGCATCATCACACCATGTGCCAGGGAGGCCATGATCTTTCGAAAGAATCTCCAGGCTGAACAGGTTAAGATCCTTGCGGACATCCAGGTGAAGCATACGCATATGGTGCTTCCCCATGTTACCATCGAAGACTCGGCAAAAGCCGCTGAATCTTGTGGCGCAGATGGGATCATCGTCACTGGAACTCACATTGGTGTGGAGACGCCTATTGAGATCATCCAACGCGTTCGGAGCGTGACAAATCTTCCCCTGATTGCCGGAAGTGGAGTTAAAACTGGCAACGTCAAAGAACAACTTGCCATCGCTGACGGCGCTATTGTTGGAACAAGTCTCAAAGAAGGCGGAAGACTGGAAAATCCTGTATCATCCAAACTTGCCATTGAGTTAATGAATACCTTAAAAGGATAAGTGATAAGAGATGATGAGGCCCATGAAACTGGCGGGGGACCAATTGATCTTTGGTCCGAATTGCCTAACGCATTTAAAGACATTGACGGGGACGAAAGCCCTTATCGTCACGGGTGGTTCCAGCATGAGCAAGAGCGGAATACTCCAAGAGGTCATTGACCTCTTGGCTGAAGCCGGGATCACAAGTGAGGTTTTTTCAGGGGTGGAACCGGATCCGTTCTTTAGTACGGTCTATCGTGGGGCGGAAGCGATGAAAGCCTTTGGCCCGGATCTCATCGTGGCCCTTGGCGGAGGCTCGGCGATGGATGCCGCCAAGGCCATGTGGATCTACTATGAACATCCCCATCTTAATAAGCTGTCGGAGATTTTGCCGCCCAATCCCATCCCGAAGTTAAGAAAAAAAGCAATGATGGTATGCATACCATCCACCAGCGGGACAGCCAGCGAGGTCAGCCGTTCGGTGGTAATCACCGACGATGAAACTCATATCAAGTATGGAATCGGCAATATGGAGCTCATGCCCGATGTGGCCATCTGCGACCCTCGAGTAACAGCCACAATGCCGCCGCAGATCACGGCGGAGACTGGAATGGATGCGTTGACCCATGCCTTAGAGGCGTTGGTCTCAAGGAGGGCCAACTACCTCAGCAACATACTGGCGGTCTCTGCAGCAAAGGACATCATTGGTTATCTGCCCAAAGCCTATCGGGAAGGCGCCAACCTGTCTTATCGAGAAGTCATGCTCAATGCCTCGATGGCAGCGGGAATCGCCTTTACCAATGTGTCCTTGGGAATCGTTCACTCCATGGCCCATACCGTTGGCAGTTTCTTCGGCGTAGCTCATGGTCTGGCTGATGCAATATTATTGCCATATATCATCGCCTTTAACCAAGGGGAACCAGCGGCACGCGCCACCTATGGGGAGCTTGCCAAAGCGTTGGGCCATTCCAACCTTGTTGCGGTGGTTAGAGAGCTCAATCAAGCCTTAGGTATCCCCAATTCTCTAAAGGCAGTGATCGCCGATGAAAGTGGCTATATAGAAAAACTCGACGCTATGGCGGAGATGGCGCTGAATGATGGTTGCACCAAAACAAATCCGGTGCTGCCAGGGATCGATGAATTGAAGACGCTCTTTGTAAGAGTATATTACGGAGAGGAATGATGGAAGGGACCGAGGGCGCGCTACGCATCAACCTTGTAAAATGAATGCAGCATGAAAGATTAACGAAAGGTGATGGATCTATGCGCTTAATTTGTTATTTATCCAATGGATTCCCGACCATCGAATCCAGTGTTCAAATGGCCAAGGATTATGTGGAAGCCGGATGTGACATCATTGAAGTGGATTTTCCATCGGTCAATCCCTACCTTGAGAGCCAGTACATCGCCGGACGAATGAAGGCCGCGCTGGAAAAATGCCATGACTACAAAAGGTATATGGATGGCATAGAGCAGATGAAAACCGATCATCCCAATATACAATTTATCATTATCATTTATGAAGACACCCTTTTAAGTATCGGTGTCGACCGCTTCATCGAATTCTGTCTTCATAATCAAATCAACGACATCATTTACGTGGGTGGCGCCCATGTTGAAACCATGGATAAGCTGGTCCGAAATGGGATCAAGATCTCATGTTATGTTCAGTTTCACATGCCTGAAGAGGAGATCGCTGCAGCGCTTCGCTCCAACGGATTCGTATACATGCAAGCCAAGCCGACCCATGGCCAAACGAATCCCAATTTCCCCACATTAAAGCATTGCATCGACGAACTGAAGCGAAGAGGTATTACTCGGGAGATCTATGCGGGTGTCGGCATACACACCTCCGAGGATCTACGAATGGCAAAAGAGTCGGGCGCGGATGCCGTCTTTGTGGGCAGCACCATTTTGAAGCTGCAAAATGATATTCCGAAGATGAAAGAGGTGATCGCCGGTTTTAAGAGGCTTGCCGCGAATTAAAACATCAAGTAAAATAGACTAAGCGTTTCTCTGCTACTGCATAGAGATTACAGCATGATGTGGAGTGATGGAATGGTCGTTGCAGAAACAACGAAGAGGGTGGTTCGAGAAGGCGTTGAATTCTCCGGCCAAATACATTTTGAACAAAACGAGGTAGTCCATCTTGCCATCGAACAAAAGCCATCGAATGCGGTGGCTTTTGAGGTTCTTCAATATCACAATAACAATAGAAGGGTTTTTCCCATGGGTGCTGAAATTTACTTTTATAATTACAAAGCGCATCAAGAAGGTGAAGATCTTGAAGACGGATACCTATACTGTTGGACAGTTAGCCGCAGTCTGTCGGGTCTCCATTCAGACCCTTCGATACTATGACAAAATCGGCCTTCTGAGGCCTTCGTCCAAAAATCCGGAGAATGGGTATCGGTATTACTCCCAACGGGATATTCTCTTTCTCCGCATTATCCAAGACCTAAAAGAGACCGGACTTACCTTGGATGAGATCAAGGAGTTGCTCCGCAACGATGATATCGGAATGGTTATGGATATATTGCAACGAAAGAAAGATGAATTCCAGGAGATGATCGGGAAGCTTACCGCCGTATCCCGAACTATCGATACGCGATTGGAGAATCTAGGGTTGTATCTGCAACAAAATAACATCCATAAAACCTTCGAAGACCTGATCGAGATCAAGAGCCTGCCCCCGCGAAGAATTGCCTATATCCGGCATAACTCCAGTTGTCATCATGAAGCTTTGGTCATGCGGTTCTATGAGTTGGATCATCTGCTAAGGCGACACGGACTACAAGCAACGGGGAATCGAATGGCGGTCTATCATGATTTCTTGTTGGATTTCTCCCCGGAAGATTGTGATCTCGAGGTATGCGTCCCCATCCTCGATGATGCACCCCAAACGTCGACTGGACTTACCCGGATGATTCCAGGGGGACTCTATGCCACAGTCATCTTTCATGGCGAATATGCCGGACAGTGCAATGCGCTGATTCAATGGATTCGGGAACACCACTATGAGATCACCGGTCCAGGTATTGAGATCTACATCAATAGCTTCATGAATACTCGGTTCCCCAAGAATTACCTCACTGAAGTGCAATTTCCCATAAAAAAGTATTGACCCTATAGTTGCTATAGGGTCTATATTTTTGTTCATAGAGGTGTCTTGAAAGGAGAGACGATCCATGATTAAGATTCTAATCCCACTGTTTATTGGGGTTCTTTTCCTATCGGCTATCCCTTCGCTAGCATCGAAGGATAACAACCGTTCTGCAGAGGCCTTCGCCGACTTCGATGGTGAAGTGGGAGCGGGTATTGTTTATTACAATGGAGAATTTTTGGTGGGTACTGAGGGTCGAATCCTGCGTGTGACTCCCGAGGGACATGTCTCCGAGTTTTGCAACTTTGGCAAGCTAAAGGAAGGAAAGAACTATTACTTCAAGAGTCCGTTGGTTTGGGATATGGTCATTGACCGGGAGAATCATGTTCTCGCGGCTGCTCAGGATCGGATATTACGGATAGCGCCCGATGGTACGATCAGCGAATTACTGAGGGAGGATTTCCGCGGCTTCTTGGGGGCCAGCGGCATTGAGCTGGATCGAGAAGGAAATATCTATGTGACCCAGGGCCCAAAGATCGTCAAATACACGCCGGATCTCCAAAAAACAGTCGTCTTCGATGGCGAAGATGATTTTTACCGGTCACTTTTCTCGATGAGATTCGACCCGGATTTCCGGAATCTCTATGTCAGCGACTTCAACAGCAAGACGCTTCTGAGAATCCCGGTGGATGTCAATGGCCAATTTGGCATCGTTGAAGAGGTTATCGTTGATCCCATCCTCGGTTCCGGTAATTTTGGAGCACCGCTCAATATCGTCTTTGGCGATAAGGGAAACATCTACGTCTCCATCGATGGGATGGGCGCTATTATTAAGATCAGTCCGTCCGGAACCAAAGAATTCATACGTTTTCAGGGAGCCAATCATTATATCGCCTTCGGGGGCAAGGGCTTCGACGAGGAAAGCCTCTATTTTACCACATTTAGCGGGAAGACAGTCTATAAGATAAATGTTGGGGAGAGAGCGCGAAAGTAAGGGCGTTGGGCATTGAGGAGGAGAGAAAACGTTGTACCCATGGCGGAGAACGAGTTCTCTCGCAAAGAGTTGGAGCGGGCTATTTAGGATATTAATTATAAAATCTTCGCGATCTTGGCGAGAAAAATAAAGACCCCCGGCTTGGGAGAGGGCCTTTGTGGGAAAGGGGACGAGTGTTCTCTCGCAAAGGCGCAAAGACGCAAAGGGTGAGGGTTGGATATTTAAGAAATTGATTAATATATATTCTTAGCGAATCTTGGCGAGAAAATATATAGACCCCAGAGGCTTGGGAGAGGGCCTTTGTGGGAAAGGGGACGAGTGTTCTCTCGCAAAGGCGCAAAGACGCAAAGGGTGAGGGTTGGATATTTAAGAAATTGATTAATATATATTCTTAGCGAATCTTGGCGAGAAAATATATAGACCCCAGAGGCTTGGGAGAGGGCCTTTGTGGGAAAGGGGACGAGTGTTCTCTCGCAAAGACGCAAAGGGTGGGAGATGGACTGTAAGAGGTTGATTTGATATATTTATCTTCGCGTCTTAGCAAGAAAAAAACAGTGAACTCGAGAGGAATGGGCTGTTTCAAAATACTTTGAACAGCCCATTTTTTATAGGCTCGGATCCTTGCCGAGCGGGTTTGCAGTAAGTGAGATCGAATCTAACTCGGCGGTGTCAATGGCGTCGGAACGCATAGAAGGTCGCCGGGGCGGATCAGATCCGGGTTTGGAATGTGCGGATTTGCCGCAATTAAACGGGGTAGACTGACTCCGTATTGTCGGGCGATGGACCACATGGTATCGCCGGGACGTACCGAATAGCGTCCGAGGAATCCTGGAGGACAAGTAACGGGGATTCTCGGTGGGATATCCGGCGGCGGTGGCGGAGGCGGTTCGGGAACGCATAACACATCGCCGGGAAAGAGAACACTTGGGTTTGGGATATGGGGATTAGCGGCGGCCAGGCCTTCGACGCTGATCCCATAGCGCTGAGCGATTAACCACAGGGTATCTCCAGGCTGCACCGTATAGCGGATTCCGAACCGCGGCGGGCAAAAGGCCGGCACGCGGGCACTGGGATTATCCATCGAAGCTCCCCACCCAGCGTTTGGCGATCCGTCACCCATGCTCCAGGGATAATAGGCATATTCCATCGATTGCACCTTCCTCCCTAGGAATGAAGCTTGTCACATATTATATGAGGGAATAGCCTAGGATGGGACTCTATCCGTGCTGGATAGAAAGCTATTGACTTAGAGTGAACTCGAAGGGATAAAATGAAAGGGATTGTTTAGGAAGATATGACTCAAATGGTTTGAGAAACGAAGGGGAGAGGTGGTTCCGTGAATAAGATCAACATCGGTAAGGGGGATCTCGTGGGCTCCGAGATTTCTTTGGGTTGCATGCGCATAGCGGCCCTGTCAATTCCGGAGGCGTCCCAGCTTATTCGGACTGCTTTGGATGAAGGGGTGGACTTCTTTGACCATGCCGATATCTACGCCGGTGGGCGATCCGAGGAGATCTTCGCTCAAGCCGTCGGTATGAATCCAGGGATTCGGGAGAAGATGATCATTCAGACCAAGTGCGGTATCCGCCAAGGGTATTTTGACTTTTCCAAGGAGCATATCCTTGCTTCGGTCGACGGAAGTTTGAAGCGGCTACAGACCGATTACATCGATGTGCTGCTCTTGCATCGCCCCGATACGCTAGTGGAACCTGAGGAGGTGGCTGAAGCCTTTTCCGCCTTGCACAGCAGCGGCAAGGTTCGGTATTTTGGCGTCAGCAATCAAAACCCCATGCAGATGGAGTTGCTCAGCAAGTTTCTCAAGCAACGGATCATCATCAATCAATTGCAGTTCAGCATCATGCATACCGGCATGATCGATGCGGGATTCAATGTAAATATGCGAATCGACCCCTCCGTTGACCGGGATGGCGGAGTTCTTGATTACTGCCGTCTAAAGGAGATCACCATTCAGGCGTGGTCACCGTTCCAATACGGCTTCTTCGAGGGTGTATTCCTTGACAATGATAAGTTTCCAGCTTTGAATAGAGCCATCGATGCGATGGCGGCTGCCAAAGGCGTTTCCAACAGTGCCATCGCTATTGCGTGGATCCTGAGACATCCCGCCAAGATGCAGGCCATCGTCGGTACCACCAATGCAGCCCGCCTTAAGGATATCTGCAAAGCCTCGACCATCACGCTGACTCGATCGGAATGGTATGAGATCTATAGAGCGGCCGGGAATGAACTGCCTTAACCTCTCTCTTGCTCTCCCCTAAAGGGGAGAGTAACCGATGCCGTTGGGGGTTTTTTATCCTGGGTTTTTGGCGGTAGAGTCTCTAATTTAGGGATAGAATGGGTACGAGGAGGATGATGGGATGAACTTTAACTACTTTATTCCCACGCGGATTTTATTTGGGAAGGGACAGCTGGACAACCTGCATGGACAAGCTTTACCAGGGAAGAAGGCATTGATCGTGACCACGGCGGGGACTTCAGTGAAGAAGTATGGGTATCTAAAACGGCTGGAAGAGCAGTTAGATAAGGCTCAAGTGGAGCACGTTTTGTTTGACAAGATCCTTCCCAATCCCATCAAACCCCACGTGATGGAAGGCGCCCAGCTGGCGAAGGATACGGGTTGTGATTTTGTGATCGGCTTAGGTGGCGGCAGCAGCATCGACTCGGCAAAGAGCATCGCTGTGATGGCCGCCAATGATGGCGACTATTGGGACTATATCGGAGGCGGTACTGGAAAAGGGCAAGCTGTACCCCATTGGCCGTTGCCGGTTGTCGCCATAACCACCACGGCGGGCACCGGCACAGAGGCGGATCCGTGGACGGTCATTACCAATGATATTACCCATGAAAAGATCGGCTTTGGCTATGAAGGAACCTTTCCCGTGCTCTCCGTCGTCGATCCGGAATTGATGATAACGGTTCCGCCGCATTTAACGGCTTATCAAGGGTTTGACGCGCTTTTCCACAGTACCGAAGGGTATATCAATCGCTTTGCCAACCCCATGAGCGATCTCTATGCCCTGAAGAGTATTGAGCTGATCGGTAAATACTTGGCCGCCGCCGTGAAGAACGGCGCTGACGAGGAAGCCAGAGCCCATGTGGCGCTGGCCAATACATTAGCGGGCATGGTGGAGTCCACCTCGGGCTGCACCTCGGAGCACTCCATCGAACACGCGCTCAGCGCTTTCCATCCCGAACTCCCACATGGCGCAGGCCTGATCATGGTTAGTCTAGCTTACTATACGCACTTTGCCCGCTCGGGCGTCTGCGATCAGCGGATGATCGACATGGCCAAGGCGTTGGGACATGACGGCGCCAAGGAACCGATGGACTTTGTCCGGGCCTTGGCGAAGTTGCAGAAGGATTGCGGCGTCGACACCCTTAAGATGTCCGACTACGGTGTAAAGCTGGAGGAGAAGCAGAAATACGCCGTAAACGCCCGGGAAACCATGGGCGGACTCTTTGCCTGCGACCCCGCCCCCCTCGCCGATCACGACGTGGTGGCCATCTTGGAGCAGTCGTATCGATAACGTTCGGAATATATTCCGATACAGACAGGGCTAGTTTTTCTTCGTTGCCCATTCATTGATAGAGAAGGGGTTAGGTTTGACTCCAATGCAAAAGCGTGGGTAAATCCCACGCTTTTAATTCACAAAAATACTACCTAGAAAATACCCTATGTCGTCCACGCCAACTTAAGATTTTCATTCCTTCGCTTGCGTCAACGGTTGTTGACGTGGCCGACTACTTAGAAAATGCGTCTGGAGTACCCTCACCCCTAACCCCTCTCCCGATACATCGGGCGAGGGGAAACGGCAAATCTGAAGGACAAAACTTAAAGCTTGATAATTTGGCAGTTCCCCTTCTCCCAAGGTGTTGGGAGAAGGGCAAGGGATGAGGGTTTGGCTCTATTTTCATCCTTTCACGTGCCCCAGCTCGCTGGGATGGCCGACTACTTTGCTAATCTTTAACCATAAGTTGGCCCCCATGGGAAGCTTATGTCATTGAGAAAAGAGGGTGCGGTCTTTGGTTGGTAGAATATAGAAGGGAAAAGAACTACAGGGAATCACTTCGATAATAATTATTGAACCGAGGTGAAGCCATATGTTTGACATCAAGGCAATTGACTCCGGGATCCTTCGTTACCGGTTTACGGCCAATCAAATTCCCAGGGTCTCCCATGCAGTTTATGTTTTGGTCTCCGGAGATCGGGCGGTGGTCATCGATCCGTCCTACCGGGAAAACGCCCGAGTTCTTCGGGATGAATTGGCTAAAGAAGGAATCACCGTGACCGATGTCATCATCTCCCACGGCCATCCCGATCACTGCGAGGGCGTACTGGTCTTTGACGAGGTTAGGATCTGGGGTGTTGGCGAGTTAACCCCCTTTGGGCAGGAGTACACGGAGGAAGAGGTTCGGAGCATGCTGTCTAATCAGGCCGTCTGCTTTGGTCAGGCATATCGGATCAACGAATTTTCCATCCGCTTCTTTCCCGGCAGGGGCCATCTGGACAGCGGGATGTTGACGGAGATCAATGGGGTCTATCTCCACACCAACGACCTGCTCTGTTACAATGAAGCTGGCATTCCTGTGCTTCCGCTGGTCTTCGATAACGTAGCGGAGTATCGCCGCAGCCTGGAATCTCTCCAACAGCACCCTGACTACAACCTGCTTCTACCCCATCTCAGCGGTGGAGAGCAGGGGGATTATCACGCGCAGATCAGGATGAATCTCCGGTATTTACAGGCTTTGGAGGAGCGCGGATCGGCTCTTTCGGAGGAGGATGTCACAAAGCTATGCGGCGTTCGCTATGACTACATTTCTATGCATGGATCAAACCTCGAGGTTGCGGCGCGGACGAAATAACGACGCGAGGTTGAGAAATCATGACAAAAAATATCCGACGGTCTCGAAGACTATGACGAGGTGGGTAACTTGGAACTTGAAACTCAGGGAAAGATCTATTATCCGGAGATAAAGATTGCGATCCGGTTTAATCCCCGTGAAGAGTTCAGTCCGGAACTGGGCTTCGGGTCTCGCTTCCGATTGATCCTAGTCCAAAAAGGCAACGGCATTCTCCAACTCGATCAAAACCGATACGCCTTTACAGCGCCGGCGGTCTTTTGCCTCAATGAACTGGAGCGCCCAATCCTCCGGCAATCTACCGAACTGGATGCGGAAAGCGTCTACTTTCATCCCTCCATGATCAACTTTGCTTTCGATTTCCAAAATATTCGCCATGGATCGGATGGGTTTTCGCCCACGGATTGGCAGGATCGCAATTGGCTGAATCCATTTATCGCAAGAGATGAGGATTATCGGGGGTGTCTCAGCCTAGGTCCATCCGCCACTCATCGCATTCAACATCTTTTTGACGATCTCCGTCAAGAACTCGATCTCCAAACCAATCGGTTTTGGACCTGTCGAAGTCGTTCGTATCTGCTGGAACTGCTGATATTCCTAAACCGACTGCACTCGTCGGAGGGAACATCAACGGTGTTTGATCTATCGGATCTACCGGACGATATCTCAGCGGTCCTTCTCTATCTCCATGATCATTATCCCCGTAAGGTTACCATTGCTGAGCTTGCCCAAGTCTTCCATACCAACCGTACCACACTGGCTCAACGTTTTTCAGAGGTGACGGGAATGTCGATCATGGCTTATCTTATGAAACTTCGGGTCACCATTGCCTCCAGCATCTTAAAGGATACGAATCTTCCCGTCGCGGAGATCATGAATCGGGTAGGCTTCACCAATGCAACGCATTTTGTCAAGACTTTTCAAAAATTCACGGGATATGCGCCCAGAGATTACCGGCGCAATTTCAGCATCATGAGGGGATGACGATGGACCCCGACAAATATACCGAAACAAACCTCGCTGCTCAGCGGGTATTTACATAATAGAATTAATAAGTTTTCGGGGTTGGGAATTTATTTTTCAAAGACATAAATACCCGTTCCCTTCCCACAAAGGCCTTCTCAACCGTTCTGACTCCTGAATTCTGAATTCCGACTTCTAACTCATATAACTAAATTAATTTGGTTTCTTCGTGTACTTCGTGCTCTTCGTGGTTGAATAATCAAAGCCTTTATTCTGTTTTCGAAAGGACGCCGCAAGGCGTTTTTCTTATGAAAGAGCGGAGATCCAGAGTTTCTTTCTTTCTTTTTTTGGACGTTTTATGGCATGTAGACAATAAATCGGATTGACAATATGTCAGGAATTTCTGTTGATCTGGCATAGTGCGGTCGACCCGTCAATGATAGTATGTGTATAAAGCGTCTCCATCCCATCGTTTAAGCGAAGGGGATAGGAGAGCGTACTCCCATAAGTCATCATTAAAGGAGGTTTTTATCCAATGAACCGGTGGTGTTTCTTATTCATTATCCTAGTCGGCATGGTCTTTTTGGCGCTCATCAATTCCAACCTAGAAGCGTCTGATGGGCAAAGACAAAACCCTATAAACGGGGAATATTTGGGCGAAGAAAAACCCGGCCGGGTTCCCCGCGTTTTCGGTGAAGATATTCCATGGTTCAACGATAAATTTGTGCAAGACATTGCCATTTCCCCCGACGGCAAGGAGCTTTGTTATGTGGAGTGCGCTAACCCCGACGGCAAGTGGGATGGTTTTATGATCTACTATACCCGCCAGGATCGAAAGGGAGATTGGAGCGATCCCATTAAAGCTCCGTTTATGGGCGATCTCAAAGGCGCTTTGCGCCCCAGCTTTGCACCGGATGGCCAAACCATCTATTTCATCTCTTTGTGGCCGCGGAATATCTACCGAAGCCGTCGCACAAAGGATGGATGGTCGCAGCCCGAACCCATGCCAGCTCCCGTCAATTCGGAGAAGATCGAAAACTCAGTATCCGTGGGAGCCGATAACACCCTCTATTTTTGCTCACATCGCAATGGACTCTGTGATATCTTCTTTGCGAATGAGAAGAAATCTGGAGAATATGAAACCATCGAAATCGAACAACTAAATACTTTGGAATTCAACGACTGTGGTCCGGTGACATCCCCCGATGGACGGTACTTGCTGTTCCATTCCAATCGTAAAGGCGGACATGGCCTTGCAGACCTCTACATATCTTACAAACAAAAGGACGGACAATGGTCGGAGCCGATCAATATGGGCAATAAGGTCAATACAGAAGCTCTGGAAGTGATCCCCTACTTTTCGCCGGATGGGAAGTACCTTTTCTTCACTCGGCGTGCGCATTTTCAAACGATGGAACCCTCCCGGATCTATTGGGTCAGCACAGAGATGATCGAGGAAATCGTGAAGTCGAAGAGACCATGACATCCACGGATAAAAATTACGATCATATGACGGGCTAGAGCATGCATGAGCTAGCCATCGCTACCTAAGTGAAACCTGAAGTTATTATGAAGTGATTATTGCCTTAAAGCAGCGTGGAATTGTTCCACGCTTTTGCTTTTCTTTCATAAAAAGCTTCACTGAATTTCTTCATTACAAAAACAACAATGATAGAGGAGAATAAAAAGGTATGTCCAATTTCTCTATAGCAAGCATAAGGCCAGAAACCCTTAATTCGATTTGAAAATTACAAAAAGCACTGCTCCGTCACCCCCTTCCCTGTCAGGGAAGGGGGCCGGGGGTTAGGTTAGGAGGCATCCCCATGATTCAAATTCTAACCCTCGTCATCGGTTTTACCATCGGTTCTGGACTGGCCTTCATCATTTTTTCGATAAAAGCCAAAGCCGCCTATGATCAAGCGCGGACCGGCTTCGCCTCGGAGATCGCTATCCTCACCGAACGAAATGTGGCCAAAGAGGAGAGGATTGCAGAGCTGCAAAGAAACTTGAATGACCATATTGCACAGATCAGTACCCTTCGGCAGGAGAACACCAACCTCAGGTTCAACGAAGCCAGTCTCATGACCCGCCTCGATGAAGAGCGGAAGGCCTCCGCGGAGAAATTGGCGATCCTGGATGAAGCCCAGAAGAAACTGCAGGATGCCTTCAAGGCGCTGTCGGCGGACGCATTAAAGAGCAATAACGAATCCTTCTTGGAGTTGGCCAAGACTACGTTGGAAAAGTACCAGGAAGGCGCCAAAAACGACATGGAGCAGCGTCAAAAGGCCATCGACGACCTGGTAAAACCCCTGAAAGACTCCTTGGAAAAAGTGGACAAAAACATTCTAGAGATCGAGAAGACCCGGATCGGAGCCTATAATGCCTTAACGGAGCAGGTCAAAAGTTTGGCTACCACCCAAGTCCAGTTGCAGACAGAAACGGCTAACCTGGTCAAAGCCCTTCGCGCCCCAGCGGCCCGTGGGCGTTGGGGAGAGATCCAGCTCAAGCGGGTTGCCGAGATGGCCGGTATGGTGGAGTACTGTGATTTTGTACAACAAGAGACCGCCCGTTCCGAAGAGGGACGCCTCCGTCCGGATATGGTCATCAAACTCCCGAACCAAAAGAATATCATCGTGGACTCGAAGGTTCCTCTGGAAGCCTACTTGGAGGCTCTAGAGGCTAGGGATGAAAAGACCCGCCAAGAGAAGCTGAATGATCATGCCAGGCAAGTCCGGAACCACTTAACGAAGCTCGGAGCCAAAGCCTACTGGGATCAGTTCCAGCCCGCACCGGAATTCGCCGTGCTTTTCCTGCCCGGCGAGACATTCTTCAGCGCCGCCCTTGAGCAAGACCCCAGCCTCATTGAGTTTGGCGTGGAACAAAAGGTCATCTTGGCCACACCCACCACATTGATCGCGCTTTTGCGGGCTGTCGCATACGGTTGGCGCCAAGAGAAATTGGCAGAGAATGCCCAGGCCATCAGTGATCTTGGCAAAACTCTTTATGAGCGAATTCGCACCCTTGCCGGTCACTTCGCCAGCATGCGGCGGGGTTTGGACAATACGGTGGAGGCCTATAATAAGGCGGTTGGATCTCTGGAGACCCGCGTTCTGCCCACGGCTCGACGCTTCAAAGAGCTGGGCGTAGCCCAGGACAATGAGATTGAAAATCTGGAGGTTATCAATAAATCCACTCGAATGATTCAAAGCGACGATCTCCTGATGTTGTCGGGGGAGACTGAGAGCGCCGCCGGAAGCGGGGATTGAGCGGAGGTGCTCCGAGAGAGATATAGAAAATCGGAGAAAATTCTCCGGTTTTTTTAAACTCGATACGAGAATTTTTAAGTTTTCGGGTTGGAATTTATTTTTCAAAGACATAAAGGTAGGTATTTGGGGGACATTTCAAACCACGAAGCACATGAAGAACATGAAGGTGAAAGTGGTTTTTGAAGGAGTTATTGGGGAAGGCAACGATTCGAATCGTCGTGTTTGGAAAAAGGAGTCTGTTTAAATAAAAATGAATATTAAAGTTAATCAGGAGTTAGAATTCAGTAGTTATTAGTCATAATAACCGTAATCCTTGAATCGACGCAATAACTGTTCCAGAGCATTCTGAATACTGGCTCCTGTCTTCTGACTACTAGCTTGCTGAATCAACTTTATTATCATAAAATCTTCGCGTCCTTAGCGATCTTGGCGAGAAACAAAAAAGACCCCAGCGGCTTGAGAGAGGGCCTTTGGGGGAAGGGAACGGTGTTCTCTCGCAAAGGCGCAAAGACGCAAAGGGTGAGAGTTAGATATTTAAGAAATTGATTATATATATTTTTAGCGATCTTGGCGAGAAAATAAGACCCAGAGGCTTGGGAGAAGGCCTTTGTGGGAGAATAAAGGATTCTTGAATCGACGTATAACTGTTCCGGAGCATTCTAAATACTAGCTCCTGTCTTCTGACTCCTATCTTGCTGAATTAATTTGGTTTCTTCGTGTACTTCGTGCTCTTCGTGGTTGAATAATCAAAGCCTTTATTCTGTTTTCGAAAGGACGCCGCAAGGCGTTTTTCTTAAATTTTAGAAGAGCGGAGAGCCAGAGTTCCTTTTTTGGAAGACTTATTGTCTATAGCGCAATAAATCTGATTGGATATACGACGTCGCTGACAGGGTCATGAGTTAACAGGAATCCATTGGCATTTTGTTGAATTAAAATAGGCGCATGGATTTGAAAGACAAAAGCTCCAATTGAAATGGAGGAATGCCAATGTCCAAACGAATCGCTTTTGCCGCCAAGAACAAAATCGGCCTTCTCACAGAGGATAAGCTCGATTATATTCAGAGCCAATACATGGAGGATTACAAGGAGCAGCGGGCACAGATCCGGCGTAAACGGGCTTGGAAGGCCGAAGGCTCATTCAGCGCTTTTCGAGGCGATTGGGATCCGGAACGATTGGTTGATCTGGATGATCTCATCGCCCATGCCACCATCAATGGGCTGTCCTGTCAAATGACCGATAAAAAACTTATCTACTCCATCTCCGTGGGTGATGCTTCGGGTATCTTTCTCATCGATCCCGAGGCGCTGACCGAGGATGAAGGGCATATTATTCACGATACCTCCATACGGTTTTACGGGTTGGATTACTGCCCCGCCCGCCATGAGATTGCCGTAGCTGTAGAGGATTCTCCTTTTGAGCGAAATATTGCCTTGTTAACGATGGAGAAATGCCGTTTGAAGCAGATTACAGAGGGCGATTCCTATGACAACAATCCGGTCTGGAGCAAGTTGGAAGATGGTGTGATCTACTACGATTCTGCGGGTATTGGCCGCACGAAACAAGGCTCTCTCTGTATCGGGCCCCGGTCCATTATGCGGTTGGATCTCAAATCCGCGAATTTGGAGGAATTCATTACGATCCCACGTTGTGACTGTTATCTGCCAAAGCTGGATGCCAAAGGAAATCTGTATTATATTAAACGCCCTTACCAGAGACCCCGAACGGGGGCAACGCTGACGGAGATTCTCCTCATTCCCTTCAAAATAATCAAAGCCATCTATAAATGGATCGAGTTCTTTACCCTTCGGCATACCGGAGAGCCGTTAACGACCGCCGGCGCAAATCCCGCCAAAACCAAGCAGGATCTCCGACGAATGCTGATCGATGGCAATATCGTTAACGCCGAACGATCCCTGAATGAGAACAGACGTTATGGGGAGACCTTCCCAGGGATTGCCCCGCGTAATTGGGAATTAATCCGATGCGAACGGGATGGGACGCAGGTTACTGTCAAAAAGGGCGTTTTAACCTATGATCTGACGGAAGATGGTGAGATCATCTATTCCAATGGCACCTATCTCATCCAACGCGCCGCAGACGGGACCGAACACGAACTGGGTAAGATGGAGTGTTCGGGTGTGGTCAAAGCGTTGTAGAGTTTATGGGCAGTATATCATGGGGCAACCTATAGGGGCGTGTTGTCGCGGAAGAATGCATTAACGGAGGGCTCCGAAAAAAGCGCACGGGAAGATTGCGCTGAGATGAAGGATTTGATTGGTTGATATGGCCCCGGTTGTGTGGTATCTTTATTCTACTAAAATAGAAAGAACAGGAGCAGAGTGTATGATCTGGAAACTGGTAACCCTTTTGATGGTATGGCTGATCTTTAGCGCCAGGATATCATGGTCATCGCTCATCCTGGGAGCTTTTATATCCACTGGGATTGTGCTGGTCATTAACTTCATGGAAGAGGGAGACCATCGGTGGGGCTTTTCAATCCCTGGATTATTAATGCTGATACCCTGGTATTTATGGCAATTGATAAAAGCTGGCGTAAAGTTGGCGGCCACGGTTTTCCTGCCGAGGCATGGCGTGGAAGAACGGTTTATTCAGATACCCACCACGTTTAGCACCCTAACGCAGGTTACCTTATTTGCGAGTCTTATCACATTAACCCCCGGAACGCTCTCGGTAGACTTTGATGTCAAATCCCGTTTGCTGATAGTTCATTGCCTGGTCTATACACGCTTGTTTCCTGTGAACGATCCGGAGGGTTCTGTTTTTCAATTGGAACAACGATTAAGAAAGGTATTTGTGCGATGACGGTTATCCTATTCGTCTTACTGTTCTGTGCGGGACTTTTACTATTGCGGGTGATCCAGGGTCCGGAGATTCAAGACCGCATCATCGCGGCGGATGCGTTTTCCGTGGTGTTATCCTTAGGAATCGTTGTGTTAGCTTATATGTTGAAAGAACGATACTTATACGATCTATGTCTGGTCTATGCTTTGCTGGCCTTTGTCAATGTTCTGATCATGGTGAAATACTTTGAATATGGGGAGCTGCACAAATGAAGCAAGGGATTGAGATGCTAGCCTATGTTTTATTGGGTGCGGGAGGCTTGTTCTGCTTATCCGCAGCTTTGGGCATCTATCGTTTTCGGAGCTCCTACATTCGTTTGCACGCTGCGACAAAATCTTTGACCCTCGGCGCTTTCGGAATCATTTCCGCCATTGTTCTCCTGGAGTCGGGTTGGTCAGCTCGCGGCAAACTCTTGTTGATTATGTTCTTTTTTCTATTGACCAATCCAATCTCCTCTTATGCCATTGCCCGTGCCTATTACTCCGGCAATATCCGCCATGATGTTGAGGGGATTGACCACGAGTAGGTGATGAAATGCTCATTATCCAAGGTGTCTTGGTCATTCTTGTCCTGGCCGCCGCTATTGCTGCGGTGGAGATGAAGGACCCTTTAGCTGCTGTAATCTGTTTTTCTATCATGGGATCGCTGTTGGCGGTTGTTTATGCTGTGCTGAGAGCGCCGGATGTCGCTATTGCTGAAGCGGCCATCGGAGCCGGACTGCTGACAGCGTTTTTTATGGTTACCATCAATAAGATTCAGCAAAATTTAAAACGGTAAGGATCTGGGTAGGCGAACAAGGAGGAACAATATGCAAAAAGCCCTCACTGCGCTGATCGTTTTGTTCTTTGGGTTATTGGTTATCGGAATAATCCGCCCATTGGCGCTCACGGAATTGCCTCAAGCGGCGCATTACTATACGGAAAACACGGTGGAGGAGACTGGAGCCTTAAACATTGTCTCCGCCATTCTCTTTGATTTTCGGGGATACGACAGTCTCTTTGAGATCACCATTCTTTTTGCCGCCACCACCGGAGTCTCAGCACTCTTTGCCCATCGACGGTTTCCCTGGTCAACTCGGGGGCTAAGCGTCTTAACAAAGACCGGGGTCCGTTGGCATCTTCCATTCATCCTATTATTCAGTTTCTATCTTTTGATCTTTGGTCACTTGTCCCCGGGCGGTGGGTTTCAGGGCGGTGTTATTTTGGCGACGATCTCCATCGTCCTTTCCGTGGTCTACGGAACAGGGTATGATCGCGAAAAACTCAGCCCAACACTGAAAAGCTTGGCGGAAGCCGGCGGGGCGATGTCCTTTCTTCTCCTGGGATTAGCCGGGATACTTTGGGGCGGACATTTCTTGGCGAATCAGGCTGCGGGATTTAGCACGGGAACACCCGGCGAGATCTATAGCGCCGGCGCTATCTTTTGGCTAAATATCTTCTCCGGGCTTAAAGTAGCGGGCGGTTTGGGCATCATATTCTACGGCATGATTAAAGAGGATAAGGAGCTCCTACCATGAAGCAACTGGCTTTTCTCATTGCGGTAGCCCTGATCTGCATCGGATTCTATTGCATGATTCGCAAAAGAAACATGTTAAAACTCATCATCGGGTTGAATATCTTTGAGTCGGGCTTGATTACGCTATTGTTGGCCTTTGGATACCGGGAGGGCGGTCGAGCTCCGATTGTAAGTCCGGGTACGGTTCAAGGACCCTATGTGGACCCGCTGCCACAGGCGCTGGCTTTGACTGGGATTGTGATCGGAGCCGGCGTGACCGCTTTGGGATTGAGTCTCATCAGTAAGCTTCACAAGGATACCAAGACACTGGATGTCTCAGAGATTGTCAGGGGGTTGAAGAGGTGAGGCATCTGCCGGTATGGTTGGTTATCATTCCTCTTTTCCAAAGCTTTTTGATCCCCCTGATCCGCGTGATTGAAGAACATTTGCAGCATTCACAGACGACAAGGTTATTTCCTTGCGTAAAAGCCTTCCTTGCCATTTTGTTGGTGATTGAATCGGTCATAACCGGGTACCTTTTGGTATCATTCCATGGCGAATGGGTGTATCCGATGGGAGGTTGGCGGGGACCGTTCGGCATTCCCATCGTTATCGACCGTCTTTCGCTGATCTTTTTGTTCATGATCAATATGGGAATGATCATAGTTACTGTATATAGTTTTAGTTATCCTTTTCAACAGGAAACCAAGTATTACACCCTCCTATGCACGATTCGCGCCGCCATGGTAGGGCTGGTCATCAGCGCAGACCTCTTCAATATGTATGTCCTCATCGAGCTGATCTCCATTGCCAGTACAGCCCTGATCTCCATGCGACTTAGTCCGCGCTCAATCTGGGGCGGATTCCAATACTTGGTGATCAATTCCTTGGCGGGACTGCTGATATTTTTGGGGATTGCTCTCCTCTATGGCTCATACGGGGTGTTAAGCATTACGGAAATATCCAGTGCGTTGGCTGGTGGAACATTGTCGCCGCAATCGATCTGGGCCATCGGACTCTTCCTGATCGGCGGATTGATCAAGATTGCCCTGTTTCCCTTTAATTATTGGCTGCCTCCAGCTCATGGCGAGGCTAAACTGCCTGTCAGTTCCCTCCTCTCCGGCGTCTTGCTTCAGATCAATTTCTACTTTATCCTCCGTTTATTCACCAGTGTTTTTCCATATCATCCCGTCCTTCGCCACCTTACGCTCGTTCTATCCGTTTTCTCCATCGTTATTGGTCACGGAGGGGCTCTGTTTTCAAAGAGCGCCAAACATATTCTGGCCTATTCCAGCATTGTCAATATGGGTTACGCGGGTTTGGCCTTGGGATTATCCGGCCCGAATCAGATGATAACCGTTGTCTTCATCCTTCTTCAGCATTTTATCGGCAAACTATTCGCCTTTCTAAGCCTGGGGACTGTTCAACAAGGATCGAGAATCCATGGCCTGAAGTTGGCCTATCTTCGCGTTGGACTGATCCTGGTCTTAGTATCTCTCTCGGGTTTACCGCCGTTTCCAGGTTTTTGGAGCAAGTGGCTCCTCCTTCAAGAAACAGCGTTGATGGGAAACCCTTGGCTTTCATGGGTTGTTATCTTATCGGTCTATCCCAGTGTTATCTATTACCATCGTGCATACCGCAAGGCCATTTCCGAGCAAGGGACAGAGGCGCCAGAGTTGGGATGGGGAGCGATCATCGTGGTTTGCGCTGCGGTGCCGGCTGTTCTTGGACTAACGGTCCTTTTTGTCCAGACACTAATCGGTCAAGGACGCGAGATTCCGCTCTCCTTCGGCAAGGTCTTCTTGGAGCTTGTGATAGCGCTCGGCGTCATGGCCCTATATTCAGAGACACAACGACGCTACGGGAAAACATCCGTTAAAACGAGTGTGAAGTCCTTTATCAATGAACGCCTTAGGGCAAAGACCATGGGACTTATTCCATTTAGCCCATTCAAGACGACGCTATGGTTGATCTTTATTAGCGTAATGATCCTCTTGTTCTTTTCTGGCTATAGTTGAACGATACTTTGGCAAAGGGTTTGAGCCGTTTTGAATAAAATGATTTTTTAGTGTCATCGATATCATAAAATCAACGCATTGAGGAGATGATGATGCGGGAGAATAACCAAAGGAGAGTGCTAACTTGAATTCAATGCAAAACCCGCCAAAACCGCCTCAAGATGTATTGACGGTCATGGGGAATATGAGCAACTTCCAGGGCGAGTTTAACCTGGACAAAACGGGGTTTAACCAAAATATGCCCGGTCACACCACCCAACACCAGAAAAATATGATATTCCGTCAACAACCGCGAACCGTCAAAGAGATCGGCGCCGGCATCGGCCTTCCCAAAGAGGTTCGACAAGAGATGGCGCTTATGCTGGATGATCACCAATGCGCCCTCAACGTAGCCCTACATCAATACAATAAACATCATTGGCTGACCGAAGGTGCGGAAGCCTTCCTCAGTCTACACGAGCTCTTGAATGAACACCGAGAAAAAACCGCAGACCATATCGACCGCATCGGTGAGCGGGTCGCCCGCTTAGGAGGCGTTCCGACCGCCCATCCCATCACCCAGCACGAACTCTCCTATATCAAGCATGAAGTCGAGGGGAGATACACGATGCGGGACTATCTCCGTAACGACCTTGAGCATGAATTGAAGATTCAAGAGATGTTGCGGAAGACCATCGACCGAGCCCATCAATTGCACGACTTCGGTACCGTCGAGGTACTAGAGGAAGTGCTGACCGACCGGGAGGACTTTGCTTACCATATCTATAGCACCTTGGAGGATGATACCTTAGTCCGAGGAATGAGCCATCTCCTGGACCAACAAGGGAACTTGGCTGGAGATCGGCCGATGGACCCCAATAGCCGTCTACAATAAAATGGCAATCGGATTTATTGCCCTACAGGCAATAAATCTTCCAAAAGAGAAACTCTGGCTCTCCGCTCTTTCTAAATATAACGAGCCCATTCTTACTCAGAATTGGCTCGTTTCTGCTTATTATCGATGTAATCGATGGGTGAAACTCCATAAAGGTGCGGACTGAATTAATGGAATGAAGGTTGGTGACTTCTATTTATGGTAGCAATTGCAACTTCATTAGCTCGGGTGCTTTCTGGGAACTTATTCTTCAGGGAGATTAGTGATCGTCTCCGATTCAGGCCCGAGGATTAAACATTTGCTATTTGGATAAATTGGATTGTTATAGTCGTTCAAACCTTCGACGCTAAAACTAACATAGCTCGGATAAGGCATTTCTTCATCATCGAGTTCAGAGTTGCTAATGACCACAGAAGAATCGTTAAAATAGAGAAATTTTGCTCCAATAAATGTTCTTTCTGCGTTAAAGCATTCAATCGTAACCATGTATTTATTACACGAATTATTACTCTCCCAAGAGAGCCCAATGCTTTGGATGGTTTTTGCAATCCATTGACTGATATTTCCGATGATTGTAAAATTAGAAATTGGCTCTGGGATAGAGGTTGTAATATTAACCTCAGATGGGAACTCTGGATGGCTCATTTGAAATGTCAAAGATTGTCCCGGATTCATATCAAATCTTCCAAAATTACTATTTTCTCGTCCATCCCACGGTACCGGAATCCCATTGATAGTCATTGTTGAATTGGCAAGTAATCGAGTTGTTGCCCGTTCGTACATTGCACCGTAGAGAATAAACTTAGGAGCGCTATTATATTCAGAGTAGTTACAGACAATTCTATACATGTATGGCTCATTCGATATGTTATTACTGCCGCTACCACCGCAACCATACATGACTGTGGATATTAGGAGACAGAATAATACAAAACGAAGGTTCCTCAAGCGATCACTCCTTACATAACATGCTGATAATTTGTTCGGCATCCAATATAAAATACCCTTCACTTACCAATGGCAATAGTTCTTTAGGTATTTCTGAAGTTTTTAATATTTTTTTATGGAAGGATCGTTGTTTATCATTACGATTATGAGCATCCTTTTCATTGGATAGCCCTTTGCGTTCGACTATCTGGTAATGGTAAAATCAAAAAAGTGGGCCGAAAATATCATCTAAAGACATCTGAAGTTTCTGTTCATAAATAAAGTTATGAAGAGGCATTTTTAATTTATCGAATGAATCACTTAAAGATTGAAGGTGCTCTTAATATGTACAGCATAAGCGAGTTGGCCAAGCTCTTTAACCTTTCCCGCGGAACCTTGCTCTACTATGATTCTATTGGTCTTTTACGACCAACGGAACGGACCAAGGCCAACTACCGACGCTATTCTGAAAATGACGCGGAGCGATTGGAGGAGATCTGCCGCTACCGCGAAACGGGCATGCCCTTGGAAGATATTAAGGAGCTGTTGGATGCTCGGGAAAAAACAGCCGATCGACTTCTGGAGAAACGGTTGGACGAATTAAACCGGGAGATCCGCAAGCTCAACATTCAAAGACAGATCATTGTCTATATGCTAAAATGTTCGGGTCATCAACAGACTCAGCCCATGGATACATTCATGAGGGTTTTAGAGAACGCTGGTTTTAGCGATGATGAATTAACGAAGCTCCATGCGGAATTTGTGAAAACATCCCCTGAAGAACATCAGGTTTTCCTGGAGTTTTTAGGGATTTCCCCGGATGAAATCAGGAAAATTCGGGATCACTCCAGGAAGGCAATGGGAAAAGAAATGATTGTCAAGATTACTTAGAAGCAGGTTCTTATCATGTTTTATATAGAAGGAAAAACTGGAATATTCAACGAAATTACACTTGTGAGATAAGCATTGTTTGCGCAATCAGAATGGAAAACGGGAAGGTGCTTAGGACATGAACAGAGTTATATTTGGAATGATTTTAATTACGATAATCATGACTCCTATGACATTGTTGGCGGCGGAGGCGGATTTTCGAAATGTTAACTGGGGAATGACCCAGGGGGAAGTGGAATGGTCAGAATCATTGAGGGTAATTACCCGCGACGAGCGCGCCATAACTTATCATACGACCTTTGAAGGTTTTGAGTGTATGTTGGTATATGTATTTCACCAAAATGCCTTGGTGAGCGGTGGGTACTACTTTATCCATACGCGCTCCCATCCGTCCCACTACATCGACGATTATAATCGGTTAAAGGAAATGCTAGTCAAGCAGCACGGGAAACCGTTGATCGATCAGACGCTGTGGAAGGATGAATGGTACAAAAACGATCCTGCAAAAGCAATTATCACCGGTGGGCTGGAGCTAAGGACGATTTGGAAGAAGGGGAAGACCGGTTTCGGCCTTTTGATGTTCGGCGAGAATAGCAAACTCAAATTTGTTTTGGGATATTATAGCATCGAGGGGATGTCCAAGATGAATAAAGATGGAATGGGTGGGTTTTAAGGACGATAACAGACACTCAGGCTCTCCGCTCTTCCAAAATACAAAGAGGCTGTCAGGGACAGCCTCTTTGTCGATGATATGGGCTTGGAGGTTACTTTTTACAAAGAATACTGGCGATCTCCGCCACATCCTTATCGCCGCGCCCGGATAGATTGATGATGACAACCTTATTCTTATCCAGTTGTCCAGCAAGCTTCATTCCATGGTAGATCGCATGGGAGCTTTCGATGGCAGGGATAATCCCCTCCACTTTTGATAGTTTTAGAAACGCATCGATGGCATCCTGATCCGAAGCTGTAACATACTCAGCGCGACCGCTGTCTTTGTAGTAGGAATGCTCGGGTCCAACGCCAGGATAGTCCAGGCCGGCTGCGATGGAATAAACGGGAAGGGGTTCGCCCTGTTCGTCCTGGAGCAAATAGCATTTGAAGCCATGAATGACGCCGGGAGTTCCCAGGGAGATCGTTGCCGCATGGTCCGGAGTATCCAACCCGCGGCCCGCCGGTTCCACGCCGACGATCTTGACACCTTTGTCGTCATAGAATGGAGCGAATAATCCAATGGCGTTGCTGCCGCCACCGACGCAGGCCACCAAATAATCAGGGAGTCGACCTTCGGCTTGGATTATTTGTTCTTTAGCTTCGTTGCCGATGACGGACTGGAAGTACTTAACCATTTCGGGATAAGGATCTGGTCCGACTGCTGAACCCAGCATGTAATAGGTGTTCTTATAATTGGCGATCAGATCGCCCAAAGCTTCGTCCACCGCGTCTTTAAGGGTGCGCGTTCCGCTTTTGACGGCCACAACCTTGGCGCCTAATAGTTCCATCCGGAAGACATTGAGGGCCTGACGGCGTGTATCTTCCTCGCCCATGTAGATGATACATTCCATCTCAAATAATGCACAGGCCGTTGCGGTTGCGACGCCGTGCTGCCCAGCGCCGGTCTCGGCGATGATACGCTTTTTGCCCAGACGTTTTGCTAGTAAGACTTGTCCGATGGTGTTGTTGATCTTGTGGGCGCCTGTGTGATTCAGATCTTCCCGCTTCAAATAGATCTTTGCGCCACCGATAACTTGGGTCAAGCGTTCGGCGAAATAGAGCGGGCTGGGACGACCAACGAAGTACTTCAGATAGTAGTTGAGCTCGTCTTGGAATGAGGGATCATCTTTGTACTGATAAAATGCTTGTTTAACCTCGTCGAGAACACTAATTAAGTCCTCAGGAACGAAACGGCCTCCATATTCCCCAAAAAAACCTGTGTTATCCGGTAAACTCATCTCATCTTGCTCCTCTCAACCTAATAAGGCATTATTAATCAAAATATTACAATATTACAGGACGAGGGTCAAGGGGAAATCACTACCTAACCCTCTCCAGAACCATCGGGTGAGGGCAACAGAAATCTGAAGGACAAAACATTAAGCTTAATAATTTGGCAGTTCCCCTTCTCCCAATGTGTTGGGCAAGGGATGAGGGTTTGGCCCCATTTTCATCTCGGAGTGTGCACGACTCTTCACAGCCATCATGCCGACCACGTGCGTCAGCGGATGCTGACGCGGCCGACTGCCTTCCAATTCCGACACAGGATGTAAGTGAATGGCCAGCACAAAGAGGCGATGTTTAGGGAATGTCAGTATACGAGCTATTGCATAAGATAATGAATAAGAGGGCGCATAGGTTGCGGCAGAAAGAAGAAGAAGGCAATGGTGGAGAACAACAACAAAAACAGTCCCAGCCATAGGAATCGGAAAACATTGGTTTGGAGCCGCTGGAGCAATCGAGCTTCCTTATCCCGGAAGATTAAAAAGGGTTCATCGGTGGATCCTTTATGAATAACACGGTATTTTGTGCCGTCGGGGCGCATGACGTTATCGACCCGACCGATGATATGGAGGGGTTCATCGGGTAAGATAACATATTCGATATACTCCATGTCATACCCATAGGGGATGGAGTAGCCCCAGTTCATTGAATGACCGCGTTTGGTAGCGCCAAATCCCACCTTGGCATCATGGGGATCCACATGGATCGCTCCCGTCTCATCTTCCAGTAAAAATGGGACGGTTATAAAATTGCTTTTAGAGGTTACTTTCTTGTGACCCTGATTGTCTAAGGTTACAACCTCATATTTATAGAAGATGCATTGTTTTAAAGAGATACTACGCAGATCATTTATGGGCCTGGCTTTTCCACAGACTTCAACCAGGCCGACAGCGGCGGATCGTGCTTTGCTGGTGGGGATATCCGTAATTAAACGGGCATAACTCCATAATCTGAAGGAACTATACAGATAGGCTGCACCAGAAATAATGCCAAGAATGGGGTAGATGATCCCGGGCAGCCTAATGCCGCGCAACTCAACGATGAACAAAAAGAAAAGGCAGCCCAGTCCGATGTGGGCCAGATTGGGTTGGTCAAAAATATCCATGGGGCAAACTTCGATGGTTTTGAAGTCGGTAGGCTCTCCATTTTGGACAGGATTCGACGGCAATGGAGTCGCTGATGGGGAATCATTGGTGGAAACGGCCGGTTTGGGGATTGGTAAAAAATAATCCAAGGATACGGTCTCTCCGGTAGTCTCCTGTTTGAGAGTTATATCATTGCCTAAAACGGCTTGATGGTGAAGTTCTACGATTTCGCTATGGGTGAAAGGACCCAATTGCTGTTGCTCTCGAAGAACGTAGTAGCGCAAGCCTTGGTTCGGCATGATTTCACCCCTTGCAAACACTTGTGAATTAGTGATTCTTTTCGAAGACTTTCATTACGCCGCCAACACGTCGCATAGGTTGAGGGAGGATTGACCAGATCACAGCGTTTTGGACTATTCCCAACACGAAACGTTCTGAATGAGTTGGGAACTGCCGCGGATTCTAAAGTAGACGCCCTTTTCAACTCCGGTAATCTCAGCGATAATAAGGTCGGGGAATCGCTGGATCCGTTTGTTGTAGTTTGTGACATAATCGTTGTATAACACGCGAGCATCGGCGATTTCATCTTCCAAGCGGATAAGTCGCTGGTGAGTGTAATCATAAAGCTTATTGGCCATGAGTTCAGGGTGGTTCTCCGCACGGGCAAATACTTCTTCCATATCGATACGGATAACTTCCTCCCATTTCATTTTATCATTGCGTATTAGGGCGCTTTGATACGCAGCTCTCGCCTGGACTAATTCGTTCAAGAGTCTTTCTTCGTAAACCATATAAGCTTTACAGACCGATACGAGATTGGGTATCTCGTCATGACGTTGTTGCAAAAGGCTATCGATATTATACCAAGCTTTATCCACGCGATGTTGAAGAGCAATGATACCGTTGTAAATCGTTAATGCCATGACAAAGAGGAAGATGAGCAATAGAAGAGAAAAGATCGGAATGATTAAGCCTAACATCGGTAACTCCTTCAAACATTATTTGAGGTCTATTATTCGCCTTTTACAGAAAAAAACCTTTTACTCCAAAGATTGAAGTAAAATCTCAATAAAAAGAGGGTTTTTACAGTCGAATTACGAAATCAATACCATTATATAGAAGGAGTGATTCCCATGATAGCCTTTATGGCGCTGATCGGCATTGTTTTATTGCTGTTCACCATATACTTAACTCGGCTATATAATTCAATTGTTGTTATAAAAAACCAGGTGGACAACGCCTGGCATCAGATTGATGTTGAACTGAACCGTCGTTCGGATCTGATTCCGCGACTGGTGGAAACCGTAATAGCCTATGCCAAACATGAACAGGAGACGCTTACACGGGTAATTGAAGCGCGCTCAGGTTTGATAACCGCGCGCACCCAGAACGAGAGAACCGAAGCGGATAATTATCTGTCAAATACATTGAAATCGTTGTTCGCTGTAGCGGAAAACTACCCGGAATTAAAGGCCGATGAAAACTTCCGGGCCTTTCAGATGGAATTGACCAATACGGAGAATCGCTTGAATATGAGCCGGCAACTCTACAATGACATGGTTTCTGTCTATAATATGCGGATTGAAGCATTTCCCGCCAATACGCTTGTGGGGATCTGGGGTTTTTCTCGTCGGGGATATTTTCTGATTCAGGAGTCGGTTCGCGAAGCGCCAGAGGTTAAATTCTGAACCGAAGAGGCTGGTTGGGCAGAATTTGAAGGCTTTTCGAAATGAAGGGGACCGTTCAATGGAACGGTCCCCTTTTATATCGATTGACCCTCTTCCTTTGGGTTGGTTGTATTATGTTGATCGATGGGATCGTAAGCCATGCTCTCCACACCGGGTTCTTCCGGGTATTCTCCCTCATCCACATCGTCCTCCTCGATCGCTGCATTAAATCGGTAGTCATATAAGGAGTTGTCTTCGTCGTGTAGGGGATCTGTATTTTCCCTTGTAAAATCGCCATTGGCTGATGATAAGGGGTTGGCGTCGGTCAGGGATGAAGCGGCGGAAGGGAACCTCGATTTCTTCAAGAGTATGCCTCCTTTATGATCTTCTTTGGGCTAGCTTTTGGAGGCGGTTCAACTTTTATTCGAAAAACGATCGCCAATTGACGATCGTTTCCCATTTTGGAAGAGCGGAGAGCCAGAGTTTTTTGGATGATTTATTGCCTGTAGGGTAATAAATCTGATTTTTTATGGCATCTCTGAGGCGGGTCCTGTTGGAGCTTCGATCAATGTTGCCACTTTGAACACATGGTTATGAGCTGCATCCAACGAGGTTGCTCCGGTAACGGCATGGGTATGTCCGACCTGGACATGGTTTTCATCGAAGATCGGTACTGCCGTTCCGGTTGCGATATCGATGGTGTGATAATGACTGGTGAAAAAGTCGGTACGAGTGACAAGGCGATGAATGTGGCTCTTGCCGCTGGGGATCGCTTCGCTGGATACCCCTGCAAATCGGTGTCCGTGCAAAAGATCGAGTTGGCCCACAGGCGCAGCATTCATTACACTGCCTGTAAATTCGTGAACGTGGGTTTGCGCCATAGGTTTACCCGACGATTTTGACATTTTACTCCACCCCCTTCGCGTTCTAGTATATGGATATGTGAAACTGATGGAAGCGGGGCGATGTCATTTTTACTCATTTGATGAGTATACGGATAAACAACCATTGAAAAAATACAGAAAATATAATAAATTAATAGGAGTAAGAATCTATTGGGGAGGTTTGTCCATGGAGTTTCCGCGGCCGGAACCCTTAGGCCACGAGAGGGACGACGGGCGACGCTGGCTCCAGTTTTACCAGCGCCTCGCGCCCAATGAACACCATGACAGCTCCACGAACCAGGCATTTTGCAAGGAAAGCCTAAAGCGCCGAGATGATCTTGGCGAGTCTGCCGTGGCCTGCGGCGAACGACGCCTACGACAACGGGAAGATGAAGCTCTGACCAAGTTCGGTAGGGATGAGAACATTGTCCGCGCCCAGGTTTCGCTCAAGATGGCCGGGTATGATCTGGGCAATACCGGCAGCAAACAGGATGGCGTGGATGGCGAGATGACCCCGCTGACCATCGAAGCCGTCAAGACCTTTCAGACCTCGGTGGGGTTAAAACCCAGCGGCGTTTTGGACAAGGACACCCTGCTGATGTTGGACTTCGTCACCGAAAACGGCCTGACGAAGCAGGAGATCGAGGCCATCGGACGTCGTGCGGCGGGTCATGGTCTTTCAGCGTCCGAGTTGGCAACCCATAATCTGGCCAACGAAAACCGTCGGGCCAACCGGGACGAGCTGGTCAGCCGAGCTCAGGTAAAGAGCCCAAGAGGCGATTCTGATCTCATGAGAGCCCAAGCATCCCTGGCCTTGGCCGGATATGATCTGGGTGATTACGGCGTCAACGGTGTGGACGGCTGGATGGGCGATAAGACCCAAGCCTCCCTTCAACATTTCCAGAAGACCCATGGACTCCAAGCGACGGGCGGGCTAAACCCGGAGTCGATTAAGGCCTTAAACCAAGCCACGGAGAGCGGATGGACCCTGGGTCGAAGCCAGGTGGAGCTCAGGAATCAACTCTTCAGAGAAGCCGAGGGCAAAGGAGAAGCCCTCGTTGCCTTCGCCCAATCCTGCCTCGCTGCCGCCGGCTATGATCTGGGAAGATCAGGGGTGGACGGCAAACATGGACCTATGACCGCCAAAGCCGTCATGGCGTTTCAACGCTCCAAAGGCCTCGACCCCACCGGTCGCCTGGACCAGCAGACCCTTTGGGCATTGGAGAAAGCCACGGAGGCGGGATGGCAGAGGGAGAAGAGCGCGCCGGAAACGAAGCGGGGGGTTAGACCCAAGGAAACAGTTCATACACCTCGGGAAAAGACATATGATCTAGAGTACAGTTTTATCAAAGCCGTTCAACGTCCCGAAAGTCTTCGGGGGAAGACGATCCTCGTTGATTCGGTAAAAGACGCTCAGATAAAATTGAAGGAAATCGGTTTCGATATCGGTCCACATGGCGTAGACGGAGATCTGGGAAAAGACACCAATAAAGCCATTGTCAATTTCCAACGCACCTTCGGGTTGCACGAGACGGGAGCCTTGGATAAAACTACGATCGAACGGTTGGAGCTGGAGTATAGGAAGGGCGCGGTGGTTACAAAGAGAGCGGTTGAGACAAAGGTAGTTAATGATGCGCGAGGTCATGAATCCATTTCAAATACAAATGGTCGCATATATGTTGATCTACGCAGCACAGATAGGGGCTTACCCGTGAAAGCTAGCATTACAAATAATGTTGGTGAACGGAGTCCAGAAGCATATAACAGTGTCATCCAACAATTTGATGTGGAGAATAATCCACGGTATAAAGCCGGCAATGGGAAGACCTGGTGCAATATCTTTGCATGGGATGTTACCAGCGCCATGGGGGCGGAAATACCCCATTGGGTCAACGAGAAGGGTGAACCCAGTTATCGGGGGGCAAAAGGCGCCTATGAAATGAACGCTAATCTTACAGCGAAATGGTTAAAAGAACATGGAGAAGCGTATGGATGGGAAGAAGTGACAGCTAAAGAGGCACAAGAAGCCGCTGAACGCGGAGAAGTTGCCGTAGCTATTTGGTATAACAATAGCAAAGTTATCAAGGATGCCAATGGCAGTCGGAAAACTATCTTTGATGATAAGAACCACTGGACTCATGACTGGGGAGCGTCTGGGCATATTGCCATCGTGCGGCCAAAGGATCCAGGGAGTACAATAAAAAGTTTAGATGGTGTTTACATTGCGCAAGCTGGTAGTAGCAATTTTAGCTATCACATTGTCGAAAAAGGTTTTACAGATAATAAACGAAGCCAATCGACAAAGCCTCAAGATTACTATAAATATTATGTACATAAGTGAAACGGAGGGTATAAAGTGCCAAAATGGTTAAAAGCATATTTGGGAATAATCTTGCTTACTGGACTGAGTTTTTGGGTGAACGGAAAAATCAACTCGCCATTCAATATCAGTAGTACTAGGAGATTATTAACTCACAATATTTGTAAAGAAGAGCTAAAAGAACTTGGGGCAATTGATTATTCATTGGGCTATGATGCTATAGGGAATATTACCTTATGGGTAAATAACTCAGGTGGCTTAACACTTGGAGAATGCGATAAATATAATGTACCGCATCCGTGGGATGCATATTACCAAGCATTTGTTGGAAAATACTTTTTGGATAAGATACCGACAATTAACAAGATATGGTTATATGAAGATAGCGAAATTAATAGTACTTGTATATCCGTCTCCCGTTCCACTTACAATAAGAGTCCCCAATCCAAACTTCCATTTCAAAAAGACGCATTCTTTCGTAGTCAAAACATCACTGAGATGATGGACGACTGCTGGTACTCGGCAAAAGATGGAGAATTTCCAAAATCGGATTTTTCGGACTATGTATTTGTGACGGATAGCTTTAAGCGTCTCTTTGGGAAGCGTATTAAAAGGATGGAACTTGCGGACTTATCGGCGGATTCTGCATTCATTGAGTTAACCATCAAGGGTTTGCCGGGTAATGGAGAAATTCAAAAGCTCAATGACGAAATCGCAAAGGCATTTACCCTTAGTGTTGGGAGATTTTATAACCATTACTGGAACCCTTTGGCCCATTGTACGCTGGTATATACCAATGAAAAAGGTCAACAGTTATTGAAAGTTTGGATGACTATAAAAGATTTCGAGCGATGGTTAAAAGACGGGTTGGACAAGGAATCTTGGCCGCAATATTGCTCTGAACTGAAAATAAAAGACCCGAAGATACAATTTTCTCGGGGAAAAGCGCCGATGAAAAAACGATCTGTAATGATCGAAGACGCTGATTATCAAAGCGGCATGTCTTTTCTACAGAGCAATCCAGATGTGGAGGTATTGTTTTTAGGTGTCAACCAGCAAGGGTTGGATGCTGTGCTTCGGATGAAGGACTTACCGGACAACGAAATTTATCGAAAGCAAATGATTATCTCCCAAAAACTCATGGATATGCCGTTTCATTCCATCTGGTTTATCTGGGAAAAGAATAAACAGATTAAAATGCTTCAACTGGATAGAGCCCGATATAATGTTTTAATGTTTATGAATTCGGATAAACGATATGATTTTCCAGTCAAAGACTGGCCGCTTATGGCTGCGAATTATTGGGAAGTAACGAAAAGAGTGAAGTAGAGTAAATGAACTTCAGAACGCATTGAATATTTACCAAAAAGGAAATGGGGGGTAAATCTTTGAAAAATTCATTTTGGATATTTTTCATTGTCATATTAATTAGCGTTATCGGTCATGTGACAGCTCATCAAGCTAGTCCGCTAGATGAAAACAACTTAGGTTCGGCAAAAGCCGATGATTTTTTACATAGAAGAATTGATAGCAAACTATGAAAAGTTACTTATTCAAGCGATAAACGAAAATGAATTTTCATTGGTTGAGTGTATTCTCATTAAAGGAAGCAAACTATATATCTCTCAAAAAAATTGGTTAAAGATTTGGCTGCTCGAAATATTAAAGAAAAGCTTATTACATATAGTATCGAAGATATTGAATACCAAGATGATGGGTCAGTAAGAGTATTTGTCTATGAAAAGATCGGAATCTTGTACCCTCCGAGTAAGTCATATGTGATAAAAGAATTTTATTGGATATATACCGTTAGGGATATCAATGGAGAATTGGGATTATCCGATATTGAAAAGTGGCAAAAGAAATAACCTTAGCTTCACAAGCCTCCGAATCCTTCGGAGGCTTTTCTTATTCGGCTTGTCTGTCCGTGTAGTTTTAGTCCAGACCTGAGATATGAAGAGGCTAATAAAACTTGGTTACTCAGTCAATTAAAATCTCTTCACTTAACGAGTCAGCCACCCCGACAGAGTTGGGGACAGCTGAAGGATGAAAATGGGGCCAAACCCTCATCCCTTGCCCTTCTCCCAACACCTTGGGAGAAGGGGAATGGTCTAATTGATAAGCGACCTTCAGATCGATCTGCTCCCCTCGCCCGATGTATCGGGAGAGGGGTTAGGGTGAGGGTGCTCCTCCGGAGCTTTCGAGAAGGTCAAATAAACTAAGTATTCCGCTCGATAGTTCGGAAGGAAAACCCTCTTAATCTACGAATATCTATCAAAGATGACATCAATCCCACAATAAAAGGAGTCTGCAACATGAAGAAATTCAGCCGTGTGTTATCCTTGCTCCTAATCGTCCTATTCTTGACGACGACCCACACGAATCTTAGCGTTATGGCCGAAGATGAGCTTCGGATCTACGACTCTACGGTGAGCTTCCGCCATTTTGACTTTACCTTGGATGAAAACTATCAGATTCAAACATACGATAGAACGACCATCGTAGAAACGGTCTTTCCCACAAAGGTTATTGAGAATCCATTTCTCAAAGTGACATTGCTTCCGTCCTACGGCGGGCGGATCCTTTCCATCATCTATAAGCCCACCGGCCATGAATTGCTCTATCAAAATCCGGTAGGGACACCCTTTGCCATTGGGGATGGCGCGTTTTATTACAATTGGCTTATGGTCTATGGCGGGATCTTTCCCACCTTCCCCGAGTCGGAGCACGGTAAAGCTTGGGGTCTTCCCTGGGAGTCGAGGGTTGTGGAACAGACGTCGGATAAGATCGCGGTGGAGATGCGTTTCACCGATACCATTGTTCCAGCGGGGACGGTTCCCGCCTATAAGTTCAACAATGGCCGGACGGATCTGACATGCATCGCTACGGTCATCGTCCATCGAGACCGTTCCGACGTTCAATTCAACCTTCGCTTAATCAATGAAAAGAACGAACCGGTTAAGTACGAGTATTGGACATGCACCACATTGGCTCCAGGATCCCAGCCTGGAAATACCTATAGTCCGACGGAGACGGAGATCGTGGCTCCGCTTCGCCAAGTCAAGCTTTCGGAGAACGTCTGGCCTTGGATGGGTATGGCGGAAGAGGAGATCAACTATGCCCGACATATCTTTGAATATAAAAACTTGGCCCATTTCAAGAACTGGAGAAATGCCGGGATCGCCTATGCCAGCCCATATATGGAAGGCCATTGGTGGGGTGTGATCAATCACACCAACGGGGTGGGTATTCTTCGCGTGGCGGATAATGCCAAAGCTACACCGGGAATGAAGTTTTGGACGTGGGGGCATCGAGACAGTTTTGCAGGAAACCCGGAGAAGTTTGGCGATGCACGTAGACCGTATATTGAACTTTGGGCAGGACACTCCAAGGAGTTCTTTATCGATGCAGTGATGAAGCCCAAAGAGACGAAGGTCTGGGATGAGTTTTATCTGCCAACACTGGGTTTGTCCCAGATTACTGAGGCTAATCGGCATGGGGCGGTTCATCTGAACACCGAAGCGATCGGCGATAAGATGCGGTTTCATGCCGCGATCTTCTCAACGCAGCCTGGTCGGAGACTCAAAGCGATTCTATCACTGCAGGGAAACTCCTCCTTTAAATTGGCGGTAGAGGCCTTTGCGGCCGATCCGAAGTCTGCCAACCGTATTGAAGTGGAGATAGAAAAAGGGGAGATGCCGAAGGAGTGTTTCGAGTATCACCTCACGCTTCTTTCGGAAGAAGGGGAGGTCCTATTGGAAACGGGCATACCGATTAATCAGTGAAGAATATCCTGTCAAAGAAAGCCTCCGACTCTTCGGAGGCTTTCTTGTCTATCCGTTCATTTTGTTGGTTCCGCTAGACCCTGTCCGACTGGGAGTGGCCAATGATCGTAAACCGTAACGACATATATTGTGAAAGAGGAAAAGCCATAGCTTTGTTGAATTGTTTTATGTAAATAGGATCGGATGGGTAAGGAGAATTATAAGATTTATACAGTGTGTTTTAACCAAAAATTTATTGGAGTGAGTAATCAATTGAATGGATTATGCCGATGTATAGAGCAGTAATGGAGTGTGAAGAACCCGTCTACAGGGAGGTTCCATCATGTTAAAGCAACGAAAGACGATCGCCCTTTTCGTCTCCGAAGTAGAGGGGGATTACTCGAATCACTTGTGTCGGGGAGCCATGGATTGTGCCGAGGAAAACGATGTCAACCTCGTGATTCTCCCTGGGAAAACCGTCAATTCTCCTTACCAATACCAATATCAATATAATATCATTTATGACTTGGTTAACCAGGATAATGTGGATGCATTAATCATCCCCCTATCCGTATCCCATGCGATGTCTTCTAAGGAGGAGATTCAGCGTTTTTGCAGACGCTATTTCCCCCTGCCTATTGTAACGATAAACTTTACAGCGCAGGGCGCCAGCAGTATTCGCGTGGACAATAGCATAGGGCTACGGGATGCCATGAACCATCTTCTTGAAGAACATCATCGACAACGGGTTGCATTTATTCAAGGAACTCCCAATAATATCGACGCGGAAGAACGTTTTGCTGTTTATTGCGAATGTTTAGACGCCCATGGGTATACCTTCGACCCCAACCTGGTCTGTCCAGGGGATTTTACTTATTATTCTGCGATCACAGCCGTCAATACGCTTCTGGATGACCGGAAAGTTCCCTTTGATGCCATCGTCGCCGCCAATGATGAAATGGCATTGATGGTCATCTCCGAATTGCAAAAGCGAGGCATTGGCGTGCCGGAAGATGTGGCGGTCGTCGGGTTTGACAACGTGGATAGCAGTCGATTATCACGACCCTCTTTAACCACGGTTCGCCAACCCGTCTTTGAGATGGGTAAGAAAGCGTTGGAACTTGCGATAAGACTGGAACAGAGCGGGGCGCCTGAAAGCGTGATCCTAGGCACTGAACTTGTGATTAGGGAGTCGTGTGGTTGTAAGCAGAAAACAGCCATGCAATTATGTTTTGGAGCGGTTTCTGAGCAAACCGGTGGTCTGGAACGATTTGTCGCGGAAGAAATCGCCGGTTTCGAATCGGCGGCCTTGCGCCCTAAGATGGAACGGTTTATCTCAAGGGTATTCCTTCTTCTCTTGGGATCCGAGAAGAATGGTCTTAATCTGCTGGAGGTCATGGGGGAGTTCGATGACCTTATTAAAGAGATAATCGTCCTGGAAGAAGAGGTTGTTCGTTTTGTGGGTTTTATCACTCAACTACGGTACGAAGTGCTCTCCAGGATCGTTGATGATGAACGCCAAAAAGAAGCAGGAGAGCTCTTTGATGGGTTGCGTACAGCGTTATTCTTAGCTTATCAGAGGCGAAACGCTCAGCATTGGTTGGAACACAATACGAGTCTTCGGAAACTCCGGGGCGTCCTGGATGTCATGGTTCCTTATGTCAACGATAAGAACGCTGCTACGTCTGCTGCGATCAGGCAACTAAAGGAATTGAATATAGGTTTATGCACCATATATCTTTATGAGAACGAGTGTTACAGTCCTAAAGGTCAAAGAATTGAGATGCCCACCACTGTTCAACGGGTCGCAAGCTATTCGTCGATGGAGATGGATCCCATTGTGGGTGACGACCTTTCCATTGACGCCCATGAGATAATACAGAAACGAAATATGCCATCGGATCGAAGGGTCGACCTTATCTTAAATCCTATCTTTTTCTTGGAAGATCAAATGGGATTCATTTTATGTGAGTTTAGAATCGAGGATAGTTATCTCTATGAATCGCTCTTTAACCAAATGGGTTGTGTTCTTAAATTCTCCTATGTGCTCAATGCAAAGATTGAAGCAGAAAACCAACTGCGCCACGCGTTGAGAAGGTTGGAAGTATATAATGAACAGCTCAGCAACCTATCGGAGACGGATGAACTAACCGGTTTATATAATCGCCGAGGTTTTCTACGGCTGGCAGGGGAAGGCATGCGTCGAGCCTATGAAATGAACCGGGGTGGGATGCTGTTCTATGCCGATCTGGATGGGTTAAAGGAAATTAATGATACATTTGGCCATGAAGAAGGGGACAATGCCATTCAACAGGCGGCTTCCTTATTGCGAAAGGCATTTCGCCATGCGGACATCATTGCTAGGTTGGGCGGGGATGAGTTTACCGTATTTACAGTCGATGTATCAAGAGAAAACATCTCATTGATCTTTCAGCGCATGGATGACCTGGTAAAGGAGTATAATGTGCAATCCGGAAAAGCCTATCCCATCTCCATCAGTATGGGAGCCGTTGCTTTTGACGGACGGAATGGGAAAGCCGTGGAAGAGATCATGGCAGAGGCCGATGCCCGCCTCTATCAGCAAAAAAGGGAGAAACGATTGAGAGGCCAAAAGCTTTTTGAAGGAAATGACCGCTGAAAAGCGGTCTTCTTTTAACATAATAGAATTTTTAAGTTTTCGGGGTTGGGAATTTATTTTTCAAAGACATAAAGGTAGGTATTTGGGGGACATTTCAAACCACGAAGCACATGAAGAACATGAAGGTGAAAGTGGTTTTTGAAGGAATTATTGGGGAAGACAACGATTCGAATCGTCCAAGATAGGAGTCAGAAGACAGGAGCCAGTATTCAGAATGCTCCGGAAGTTATACGTCGACTCAAGGACACCTTTATTCTCCCCCAAAGGCCTTCTCAACCGTTCCAACTCCTGAATTCTGAATTCCGACTTCTAACTCATATAACTAAATTAATTTGGTTT
>OBJA01000182.1_pt1 | contig 61306 bp, 51 predicted proteins | sample 1519751 | NCBI WGS metagenome assembly OBJA01 (sample SAMEA3881238, study PRJEB22517) | soil metagenome | biome: lake sediment; feature: soda lake sediment; material: sediment, water from around vicinity | place: India | collected 2013-12-23 | depth 3 m | reverse complement strand
GTAAACGTAAACCAATCGTAATGGTCGGCACTAAGTCCGTTAGAGTACCCGATTTGTCCCACAGTTAGAGTATTTACAGCTATTTGTTGAGCTTCTCCTGCAGAATTATTAGGTTCATTATCTTTTTGGTCAAAAAGAGTAGTAGGAGTAAATACAGTTTCTATACTGTATGACCCAAAAGATGGGCTTACATTAACAGTTCTGCGAGAAACTTCCAAATAATAGGTTCCGCTCATAAGATTATCGAATGAGAGAGAGACTGTTTCGCCGAGGTTTTCAGTAAATACCTCACGTAAGACTGTTGAGCCATTTTGGTTAAAAAGTTTGAGATGAAGAGCAAGTGTATTATCTGTAGAAGCTGTAAAAGAGATTGCCCCCTCGTATTCTGTTGTAAACGTAAACCAATCGTAATGGTCGGCACTAAGTCCGTTAGAGTACCCGATTTGTCCCACAGTTAGAGTATTTACAGCTATTTGTTGAGCTTCTCCTGCAGAATTATTAGGTTCATTATCTTTTTGGTCAAAAAGAGTAGTAGGAGTAAATACAGTTTCTATACTGTATGACCCAAAAGATGGGCTTACATTAACAGTTCTGCGAGAAACTTCCAAATAATAGGTTCCGCTCATAAGATTATCGAATGAGAGAGAGACTGTTTCGCCGAGGTTTTCAGTAAATACCTCACGTAAGACTGTTGAGCCATTTTGGTTAAAAAGTTTGAGATGAAGAGCAAGTGTATTATCTGTAGAAGCTGTAAAAGAGATTGCCCCCTCGTATTCTGTTGTAAACGTAAACCAATCGTAATGGTCGACATCAACACCAATTTCTCCTGATAATTGAGAATTAAGAGGAATTTGGTTTGCTTGACCGACATTATTATTAGGTTCATTTTCTGCAATTATAGTAGTTGGAGCATCTTCTAAAGTAGTGAAGATTTTCTCGTTGCCATATGCGGTGCCTGCACTGTTTGTTGCATAAGCTCGAATATAATACGTGGTGTTAGATGTTAAGCCGGACAGCAAGCTTATGTACTCACCTATTGTAGCTCCCGTGTTAGTATAATACTCAGAAGATCCGATAACCGGATTTGGTAAAGTGCTCCAAACAATGCCACGTTCAATTATATCACTACTACCCATATCAGAAATATTTCCACCGACCACAGCTGAATTTTGCAAAATTGAAGATACTTCGAGGGTTGAAACAGTTGCAAGACTTTGTTGATTTTCTTGCACCTCACGTATTACAATTGAGTCAACGTATACTGCCCATTTGTCGGCATCGCTATAACAATGCCACCCAAAATAGTAATTGTTAGTTTCTGTGACAGTGATAAGAGAGGTAGAACGAACAAACTCTTGATGAGCAAATTCACCTAAATCAACAATAAGATTTTCAATAGTTTCATTGTTTGAAGTGCCATATAGAACGCGTAATTTTTCCATATATGAGCCAGATGATGCCGTTGCATATGAAAATGAAAGTTCATAGGTTTTTCCTACTTCTAATAAAAAGCAAGGAGAAAAGAGATAATCATCAGCAGCCGAAAGACTATTATATAAATATCCTGCAGAAACAGTTTCATTTACATTATATAATCCCCATATATACCCATCGTTATTTGCATCTAAAAAAGTCCAGTCTGAATAATCATCAGTGCTTTCAAACTTCATAGAATAATTGGTTGGTTCATGGCATTGAGAATTTGCACTAGAATAGAAAAACATGCATATAGCCAACTGTGTAATAAAAATAAGTGTTTTCATTTGTTTCTTGTTTTGTTTTTTGCTTATGTTTTGACAAAAAATCTTTGTCATTTTCAAAGATATATTTTTTTTATTAAAAAATGATTGTTACATCGTATTCATTATATGTTTTATTGTTTGTTACGAGAATGTAATGTATATTCTTTGTGTATATACACTAACCAAATGGTAACCACAGCAATATATACCGGGTAATTATATACATCGTGTGTGTTTATGATTCCGGAATATGTGCCTTGATTGTTGCTTACATATAAGTAAAGACCAACAATACGGAGAATATTAATAAATACTATTAAAAAAATACCGATACCTAGATATGGTAATTTCCTCTGCAATGAACCTTTTAACAAGAGCATAATAAATGTAAACACAAGTAAAATGTTTATGCCAAGGCAAGGATTCATTACTCCTAACCATGCACCATCTCCACGTATCCCACGTCCTTCAATAAAAGGATTATATCCAAATATATGCAATATCGCTTTGCTTCCGTATAAAATAACATTAGCTAAATAGTCTTTAAAATAACTATAATACAAGGTGATTTGAGCAAATGTTGCTAATAGAGCAACACATACATAATAAGGGATTTTTAGAGATTTTACTGTCGGCTCGATAGGTAAAGCAAGAGCAATTCTTTGTATTTTATAGATAGCAATAATAAAACTGAGTAATAAACCTACAACCGTTGCTTCAAAGTAAAAACTAAACATTTCAGATTTTGTTATGAATTCAGGAATCTGTGCAGAGAGGATAATATAGAAAATTGATGTAAAAGGTATTATAATCCAAAACAGTATACAGATATATAATGCCTTTTTTACATCTGAAATTACAAGAAAACTTAGTATAGCACTTACAATATAATAACGTATTCCAATTATTACATACAATGAAATAGATATGTTGTTATATGGGAAATGTATGCAGTTGTGTGAACTGAGGGAGATATGTGTATCTGATATTAGTGATAGAACATATGTTGCAATATCAAAATAAAGAATTGCTATAAGTTTTTTTATTTCATATGTATTTGAAAATAACTGTACAGTTAAGTATACAATTGCAAAAAAAAAGAATAACATACCTATTCTTATCATACTTGTTTTGTATGGCAGTAATGCTTTATACATATGCAATAATTACAATATAAAAAAATAGTATACCTACTAACCACACCGCTAATAAAGCTTGTATTTTGCTTGTAGAATTTTCTTTAAAAACAGTAACTTTTTTATTAGTATTCTTAAGTGTTGCAAATGCTAAAGGTACAATAAGGGCTGTAATTTCGATAAATTCAAATAACTGAATATTTTTAAAAAACGGACTAAAAAGTAAGCCATATCCGACAATGGCAACAAGTATATAATGAAAAATAAAAAAACGAGTTTTTCTCTCAGGTGTATTAATTAGTGTTTGAGAAGGAGAAATTTTTAAGCAGGTATACAATATATTATATAACATATATATATATGCAACACTAATAAAAACAGCAAAAATATACATAATACTTTTGGGAATATGCATCCAGAGAAGAGCATAATATACATCTTGCTGAACAATTACACCTTTAATAATCATTCCAAAACTATGGTGTAACGAAAGAATATATAACCAAATAAACATGAGGCGAAGTATTGCATTATACTTGGTCTTTCTTTGCATAAGGTAAAATAACGGAACAAGAAAAAGTGCGAATAGAACACCCACACTATATATCGAAATCACAGACCTATATGTCCAGATAGGGGAATATGGAGGTGATGCACAAATTACTTCATAATGTATTAATTCCGGTATGCCCGAAAAATGACTAATTGTAAGATATTTTACCAATCCTATAAGTCCTTTTATAATAAGAATTGCAATTGCAAAGGATAGAAGTGAATTAATAGCAATACTGAGAGTTAATTGTATGGTTTTTTTATCCTGAAAAAATTCTCTCATATTATTTTATTTGAATACCAAGAAGTTTATGGATAATATTAAATTTTTGGTTAAGAAAGATGATTATTCCTATAACCACAAGAGCTGTTGTTCCTCCATCAAGAGGAACTCCTACGGGGTTTTCATCTCCACCTACAGGAGGGTCTCCATCTCCGGGTGCCCCCCCGGGACCTCCGGGTTGTGCTAATGATAGTATTGAGAAGTATGTTAAAAAAAACAATACTAAGCCCATATACTGTATGTGTTTTAGAATCCTCATTGTAATACAAAGATATAGAAATGCATGTAATTAATATATATGTTTTATTGTATATGTATGAGTTTCTTGGGCTGTTGAAATACGTAGAAAATAAAGTCCTGTATTAAGACCTTGTAATGGTATATTCGTTTTATCTGTAGATATTATTGTTTTTCCATCAATTGTTATAATATGTATGTGTTCAATAGAATTATACTGACAGGAAACAGAAAGTGATGTGTTGGTTTGCACGATAGTTATTCCGGCACTGTTATGCGTAGAAATATATGTTGGCGTTTCTGGTTTTTCAAAAGCTTTACAAATAAAGCGTGCTGTGGTATCATCTTTTTCTGCAGTAAATGAATAGCGAGTATTTGGCAGTATGGTGTCTTGAGTAAATAAATCAATTACTAAAAAATCAAATGTATTATTACAATCAGCATAAAACATAAGCGAATATTCTTTTTCTTGTGTTGGTTCAAAATAGAGTATATTATCATGAATCATTTCTATTGATGGTACTGCATGAATTGCCGTTAGAACATCTTCTTTTTTTGTGTAAAGTTGTGGCGAAGAAAATTCACCATATAGTTTTTTTGCATCATATTGGTAATTAAAAAAGATATCGGCATCAATATCTTCATAAAAAACCGTTTCGTCAGAAAAATCTGTTCCCGAAATGGTAAATCGTATGTGAGGAGGAGTTGTTTGTTTGCTTTTAAATAAAACAGGATTGTGTACTTGCACTGAGTTCGTAAAACTAATAGCTGCAGAAGCATCTATTGCTTGCACAAAAAAACCTTGTCCCATTGCAATATATCTACTCCCCCCATTCGCACCTACTCCGTTAATAAAAGTTGCATATTGATTATTATTCCAAACATATACGGCATTTGCAACATTATTTTTTGTCCATCCCGGAGCAAGCCAATCTATCGCACTCGGATACGGATTTCCTATTAAATTCCATCCTTCATTGTTTTTTTGTAAGGAGATAGGACCAATTGTGCCATTATTTACTGTACCATTAAATGTTCGTGTTTCACTTGTGAATGTCCATACAGAGAAACCTTCTCCACTTGTCATAGGAATCGTTGTAGGAACAATGTAATTTCCAAATGTATTTTGAGATTCATCATATGGGCGTAACCAAATATTGAGAAACACTCCCGATAAGCCGTTTGTAATAGGAGAACTTACCAAATGCCAGGTGTTTGCGGAAAGATAGCGTTCAACGGTAAAAGAGCCGGATCCGCTAATTGATTGATTTGTAATAAACGAGCCATCACCACTTGCAGAAGATTTTATATGTATTACACCATTGTTCGTGGTTGTTTCAGCAACGGTAAGTTCACCACCGGGACGAATAGTGAGTTGAGCTCCTCCTTGTATGGTGAGTGTTTTGCTATGAGCTGAAATAAGTGAGATTTCAGGTTTATGCGGTGCTGTTGACAGGATTGTAATATCGGTAGTAACGTCTGGAACGCCTCCACACCAATTAGCACTATTATCCCACTCAGAATTAGCAAGACCTATCCATGATCCTGTTGGAGCAATGGTAAGCGTAAGGTTTTTATGTACACTTGAATTCACGCAAGATGCTAATTGTGATGATATTTGAGATATGTGTAATGTTTGATTGTTTTGTGCTGTTGTGAGACTTGATGTATGAAATGTGGCAATGCCGGAAGCATTTACTTGAATATTTGTTGCAGGAGTTTGAGCAATTCCATTTATAGAGTAATTAATGCTTACAGCTTGCAATGGTATAAGCCCAGTAAGTGTTACTTCGGCTGTTGTTCCATTACATATAATGGAAGGAATACTTGCGTCGGAAAAAGTGGGAGATGCTTCTGCTATTACTTCAATTGTTTCTGAATTTGCATATGGCATTCCATTTAATAATGTTGTTACCGTAAGAGTCGCAGTATAGACACCGGCAATAGAAAATGGAATTGAATAATTTTGTTCAGTTGATGTAAGTGTAACAGCATTAGGGGTAATAACACTCCAATCATAGGTGGGAATTGTTCCAATTGCTCCGGAGTAATTTCCGGTAAGACTTATCGTGCTTCCTGCACACACGGGAGAATTTGAAGCTGCTATCGCATTTAATGTTCCACCGCTTGTTGCATCCATAAGTTGAGCAAAGGTGAAAATAGTACCGGGAGCTCCGGCACATGAGGCATATTGTGTGTTTCCTATCCAGACTTGAACATTATTATTGCAGGTACCAATAAGTCCATTCTCGGTAACATAAAATACGGCATTTGTAGGTAAAGCAATTTTCACTTTATTGTTAACAGAAATTGCCCCACCGGGAACAACCGTTAGATTTGAAGTGTTAAAAAAATATGTAATAAGAGAGTTTGAACCATTTAGATATAATACCGCATTATTTTCTACTCGTATTTTATGTACAGCTTCGGTGCTAATACCAGTAGAACCTATCGTAACAGTATGTGTAGACAGAATACTTACCGTTTCTGTTCCGGTAAATTGTCCCGGATATCCTTGTAAGGCCGTTGGTGTTGCCCAGGTTGAGCCATTAAATCGTTCCCATGTTGATAAACTTGTCCAATTTCCGGTAACAACAGACCGATAATCACCGCTTATTTGCGAAAATGCCATTGTATGCATGCATACAATATAAAGTACGATATATGAAAAAGTTTTTAACATACTATAAAGTACAGTTTATATCTATTTGTACGTGCACATACGATATAATGTTGATAAAAGGTTACGTTTTCAGGAAAAGATTATGTAGGTGTGTTTTGTTACGTTAAATGATTGAATTTCAAATCTTTTTCTTCGGCGTCGTTGCCTGAAATTCTTTTAAGTAAAAAGGTTCAAAATAGGCAACATCAACAAAATCCTGTTTTACATACTGAGCATATGCACATATACCCACTGTTTGAGCAGAAGGGGTAATGTGAGGAATAACATGTATATGTGGAGCTTGGAGGATTTCTTTGAATTTTTCGCTGCCATCACCAAACAGATAGTAGTTTTTTTCGGTATTGAATTCTGTAATGTTTTCCTCACCAATAATACGAGCATAGGTAGGAGTAATGCATTGGTAATCTGCGGAAAACTCTGCGGTGTACACTTCCATGCGACGTGCATCTATCATGGGGCATAATATGTCGTTTCCTAAAAGGGGGAGCTTGCCCGAAAGACCGGCTTGCATACTCAGAGCTTTGAGTGTAGGCACCGCAATAAGTGGTTTTTGAGCGGCGTAACAAAGACCTTTCGCAACCGATGTTCCTATGCGTAATCCGGTGTATGAACCCGGACCTTCAGAAATGGCAATTGCATCAATGTCAGCTATGGAAAGAGATGATTGTTTGAGAATATCTTCAAGTAAAACCGTAAGCTTTGACGAATGAGCGTTTGGCTCAGAAATATCAATACACGAAATGCATGTTTCATTTTTATGCAGTGCAACTGAACATACAATGGTAGAAGTTTCAATGCTGAGTATGAGAGCCATATTTATTGCAAAAATGGATTTGTGCGTTTTTCTGCACCAATTGTTGTTGTTGGTCCATGTCCGGAATACACGGTAGTATCATCCGGTAAAATCAGTAATTTTGATTGAATACCGCTTATTAAGGTTTCGTGACTACCTCCCGGTAAATCACTTCTGCCAATACTTCCGGCAAATAATACATCTCCGGCAAACAGAGATTTTGATTCAGCGTGGTAATAACATAAGCTGCCCGCACTATGTCCCGGTACATGAATCGCATAGAGTTTTACATCACCAATTTTAACAATAGAACCATCAGTAATAAAGTGAGTTATTTTGGGAGGTTGTTCCATATTAATACCAAATCGTAATCCCTGCCCGATTGCATCAGTAATAAAAAACATTTCTTCTTTATGTCCATATATTGTAATAGCAGGAAATTCTTGTTTAATAAACGCGGCACCAAATGCATGGTCTAAATGGCAATGGGTAAAGACTAAGGCAGATGCTTCTAAAGACCCGGTTTTTATAAAGTTTGCTAATTCTTGTTTTTCGATATCAAAAAAACAACCGGCGTCAATAATTGCAGCTTTATGTGTGCTTGAGCACGAAATAACATAGGTGTTTTGTCCAAAGTGATTGAATTGAAATGTTTTAATATCCATGTATTTTTTTTAGGTAAAAGTATATAAAAATCTCATCATGAGCAATACATTAATCTTTGCTTATTCCTTGTAACATTGGCACAAAACTAAATGTGCCATGTACTTTTTGTTCAAATTCTGTTTCAGAAATTTTTGTTATGCTCATCATGTTTTGAATATCACCTTCGCCAACAGGAACAACCAATATGCCGCCAACACATAATTGTTTTAGGAGAGAGTTGGGGATAAAAGGAGCAGCTGCAGTTATTAATATTCGGTCAAAAGGAGCAAATTGAGGCAGCCCTTTAAAGCCGTCTCCCAAAAAGCATTCTATGCGAATGTGTAAACTTTGGAGTTTTTGTTTTGTAGAAAAATACAATTTTTTTTGACGTTCTATTGAATATACCCGAGCATTCATAGTATAGAGAACCGCCGCTTGGTATCCCGAACCGGTACCGATTTCTAAGACTTTCTCGTTACCTTGTAAGTTAAGTAGTTGTGTTTGAAATGCTACGGTATATGGTTGCGAAATTGTTTGTCCTGCCTCAATAGGGAATGCTTTATCCTCATATGCATGATTTTCTAATGCTTTGTCAAAAAAAACATGTCGAGGAATACGAGAAATAGCATCTAAAACAGCCCTATTCGAAATCCCTTTTTGTTGTAATAATTGAACGAGTTGAGTTCTTTGTCCTTTATGTGCCGGTGAATCATTCATCATGGAGGCAAAGGTAATAAAAATAGAGGTTTTTAGTGCGTGTTTTGAGATTAAAATTTCCGGTTGAATATACTGAAATAGCATACCGCAACTTTTCTCTGTCAGGTAGTTTTATGATATGTATCAGCAAAAAAATGATAGTTTATAAATTGTAAGCAAATGTTATCTTTTTGATGCAATATTGTTTGTGTATGTCCAAAAAATTTCTTTGTTTCGTGCTATCATTATAAAATATGTTTTAATTTAATAAATTTCAAAATTATGTTAGTATCAATTACTTCAGTGTTTTGGTTAGTTCCGGTGTGCTCTGTGCTTGCACTTGTGTTTGCATGGTTTTTCTTCAAATCAATGATGAAGAGTTCAGAAGGAACCGATCGTATGAAAGAGATTGCTCAGTATGTTCGTGAAGGAGCAATGGCATATCTCAGACGTCAGTATAGTGTTGTAGGGATTGTATTTGCAATTTTATTATTGCTCTTTATCTTCCTTGCGGTTATTGACGTTCTTAATCCTTTTGTGCCTTTAGCGTTTTTAACGGGAGGTTTCTTTTCCGGTTTATGTGGATATTTAGGTATGAAAACCGCAACATTTGCATCGGCTCGTACAGCACATGGAGCAACACAGTCTTTAAATAAAGGTCTGCAAGTTGCATTTAGAAGTGGTGCGGTAATGGGGCTTGTTGTAGTTGGTTTTGGATTACTTGATATTGCTGCGTGGTATTGGGCACTTAATGTAATATATGATGGTGATGTGTTTGGAATGGGAATGAAAGTAGCATCAGAAGTTGGTTTAGCGGTTAATGGTTCATGGGATCCATCATTTGCTTTAGATCAAGAATGGCTGCATGCAAAAAATATTCATATTACTACTACCATGTTAACATTTGGTATGGGTGCATCTACACAAGCATTATTTGCTCGTGTTGGTGGAGGTATCTACACAAAAGCTGCTGACGTTGGAGCTGATTTAGTTGGAAAAGTTGAAGCTGGTATTCCTGAAGATGATCCACGTAACCCTGCAACTATTGCTGATAACGTTGGTGATAATGTTGGTGATGTTGCCGGTATGGGTGCTGACTTATATGAATCATATTGTGGTTCTATTCTAGCTACTGCAGCTTTAGGTGCGGCAATTTCAATGAATAACGGACAGTTTAGTGATATGGCTATTATTGCTCCTATGGTTGTTGCTGCTATTGGAATAATATTTTCAATTTTTGGAATCTTTATGGTTCGCACAAAAGAAACTGCAACTGCAAAGAGTTTGTTGCAGTCTCTGTTAATTGGAACTGCAGGAAGCTCGGTGTTAATTCTTATTGGAATTGCAGTAATGGCTCAATTAGGATGGATTCCTTGGGGGATTTTTGGTTCGGTTGTAGCCGGGTTACTTGCCGGTATTATCATTGGTCAAGCTACAGAATACTATACTTCTGATGGATATAAACCAACGCAAGGTATTGCTAAAAATGCACAACAAGGTCCTGCAAATACTATAATTGACGGTGTTGCTGTTGGTATGTATTCTACCTGGTTACCGGTTGTGACTATTGTTGCGGGTATTATTGCAGCATATGGTTTTGCCGGTGGTTTTTCAAACTTTGCAAATGGGGTATACGGAATTGGTTTTGCTGCGGTGGGTATGCTTTCTACCTTAGGTATTACATTAGCAACTGACGCTTTTGGTCCAATTGCTGACAATGCCGGTGGTAATGCAGAAATGGCACATCTACCAAAAGAAGTTCGTGAGCGTACAGATGCTCTTGATATGCTTGGAAACACAACAGCAGCTACCGGTAAAGGATTTGCTATTGGTTCAGCAGCATTAACAGCAATGGCTCTTCTTGTTGCATATATGGAAGAGGTTCGTTTGTGGTTAGGTAAAACTCCTGAGTTGGGACAAAAATTCTTAGAAGTTACCGGAGCAGAAAGTATGCGTACTGCAACAATAGATAATTTTGCTCAATTCTATAATCTTACTATGTTTAACCCTCTGTTATTAGCCGGAGTGTTTATTGGTGCAATGATGTGCTTCTTATTCTGTGCTATGACTATGAAAGCGGTAGGTAGAGCCGCCGGAGCAATGGTTGATGAGGTTCGTCGTCAGTTTAAAGAAATCCCCGGAATTCTTGATGGTACCGGAACTCCTGAGTATGCAAAATGTGTAGAAATATCTACAAAAGGTGCTCAAAGAGAAATGATGGTGCCTTCATTAATTGCCATTGCAGTTCCTATTGCTATTGGATTATTATTTGGTGTTGCCGGAGTAATTGGTTTATTACTTGGAACTCTTGTTACCGGTTTTTCACTTGCAATTATGCTTAATAATGCCGGTGGTGCATGGGATAATGCAAAGAAATATATTGAAAAAGGTAATTATGGTGGAAAAGGTTCTGAAACTCATAAAGCTGGTGTTGTTGGAGATACTGTGGGAGATCCGTTTAAAGATACTTCAGGTCCATCATTAAATATTCTTATTAAACTTATGACTATGGTTTCTGTAGTTATGTCTGGAGTAACGGTTGTATACGGCTTATTCTAAACAAAAATATATATACATATTGAAAAGGAGATGCCAGAGGGTGTCTCCTTTTTTTTGCTTCTGCTTTCGCTCATTTTATTAACAGATATTTTTTTATAAGTTTCATTTTCACGGCAATGCTTCATTGGTAAAAAAGATTATATTTGCCAAAATTTAAAAAATCAATATACAAATTTTAGATGAATACTTCATTTACAGAATATTCACAGTTGGATTTAGCTCAGATTAATAAAGATATCTTAGAGCGTTGGAAGCAGCACAACACCTTTAAAAAAAGTATTGTGTTGCGTGAAGGAAATACTCCGTTTGTGTTTTATGAAGGTCCTCCTTCGGCTAATGGCTTGCCGGGAATTCATCATGTTATGGCTCGTGCTATAAAAGATATTTTTTGTAGATATAAAACCATGCAGGGCTTTCAAGTTCATCGAAAAGCGGGCTGGGACACACATGGTTTGCCTGTTGAACTTGGTGTTGAACAAGAACTTGGAATTTCTAAAGAAGATATTGGCTCAAAAATTTCGGTTGAAGAGTATAATGAGGCATGCCGAAAAAATGTAATGAAATATACTAACGAGTGGGGAAATCTTACCCAACAAGTTGGATATTGGGTTGATATGGAAAAACCATATATTACCTATGAAAATACATATATAGAGTCAATCTGGTTTTTGCTAAAACAATTATTCGAAAAACAACTATTATATAAAGGATATACCATTCAGCCATATTCTCCTGCTGCAGGAACCGGATTAAGTTCTCATGAATTGAATCAACCGGGTTGCTATAGAGATGTTAAGGACACTACCTGTGTGGCTCAATTCGCTCTTGAGCATAATTCGCACACTGATGCCTTATTTGCAGATATTGATACTCCGCTATATTTCTTGGCATGGACCACCACTCCGTGGACATTACCGTCTAATACAGCACTGTGTGTTGGTCCGGCTATTAGCTATGTTGCAATTTCTACCTATAATCAATATACCGCAGAACCTATTACGGTTATTTTGGCAAAAGACCGTGTTGCTGCATACTTTTCTGAACAAGGAAAAGATGCTGATATGAATGCTTATTCTGTTGGCAATAAGATAATTCCTTATAGAATCTGCAAAGAATTTACCGGAAAACAGTTGCAGGGATTGCAATATACTCAATTACTTACCTGGGTTAGTCCGCAAGGAAAAGCATTTGAGGTAATTACCGGTGATTTTGTTACTACAGAAGATGGAACCGGTATTGTTCATATTGCTCCAACTTTTGGTGCTGATGATGCCTTTGTTGCTAAAAAACACGGTATTACAGGTCTGTATGTAATAGATAAAAATGGTAATGAATCTCCTTTGGTTGATAAACGGGGACGAATGATTCCAATTGAGGAACTTGATGCGGATTTTGTGAAAAATCACGTGCATATTGATGAATATTCTGATTTTGCAGGCAGATATGTAAAGAATGAATATGATGAAACGATTGATGCAAAAGCTCCCTCACTTGATGTGGATATTGCGGTTGCATTAAAAGCACGAAATCGTGCATTTAAAATAGAAAAATATACTCACTCATATCCTCATTGTTGGCGGACAGATAAACCTATTTTATATTATCCTCTTGATTCTTGGTTTGTGAAAACGCCGGTTTGTAAAGAACGTCTCATTGCCTTAAATGAAACAATTAACTGGAAACCTTCATCAACCGGAACCGGAAGATTTGGTAAATGGCTCGAAAATTTACAAGACTGGAATTTGTCTCGTTCTCGTTTTTGGGGAACACCTCTTCCTATTTGGATTAGTGAAGATAAAACAGAAATAACATGTATTGGTTCTGTTGAGGAATTACAGCAAGAAATTGAAGCTGCTGTTACGGCAGGATACATGGATTCTAATCCGCTTAAAGATTTTAAACCGGGCGATTTTTCAAAAGAAAATTATACGCAATTTGATTTGCATCGTCCGTATGTTGATAGAATTGTACTTGTCTCAAAAACGGGACAAAAAATGTATCGCGAAACAGATTTAATTGATGTGTGGTTTGATTCGGGTGCTATGCCCTATGCTCAATTGCATTATCCTTTTGAAAATAAAGATGTTTTTGAGTCTGTGTTTCCGGCCGATTTTATTGCCGAAGGGGTAGACCAAACGCGTGGCTGGTTTTTTACCCTTCATGCAATTTCTACCATGTTGTTTGATCGAGTTGCATTTAAAAATGTAATTTCTAATGGTTTGGTTCTCGATAAAAACGGGAATAAAATGTCGAAACGTCTGGGGAATGCGGTTGATCCATTTAAAGAAATTAACCAAAAAGGTTCAGACCCGCTTCGTTGGTATATGATAACGAATGCCTCTCCTTGGGATAATCTAAAATATGATTCTGAGGGAATTGAAGAGGTTAAGAGAAAATTCTTCGGCACCTTATATAATACCTATTCTTTCTTTGCTTTATATGCAAATCTTGATTCGTTTGCAATGCAATATCCTGACATAGATATTGAGAAAAGACCCGAAATAGACCGATGGATTCTTTCATTATTGCATTCGTTAATAGCAGATGTTACCAATCAGTATGATTCGTATGAACCTACTCGTGCGGGACGGGCAATACAGGAGTTTGTAATTGATAATCTTAGTAATTGGTTTGTTCGATTGTCTCGAAAACGCTACTGGAAAGGGGAACTTTCTGAGGATAAAATTTCGGCATATCAAACCTTATATACGTGCTTAGAAACCGTTGCCTTATTAATGGCTCCTATTGCACCTTTTTATGCCGACCAATTGTTTTGTGATTTAAATGCAGTAACAAAACAACATGGGGTTGATTCTGTGCATCTTGCTGATTTTCCAAAGTCGAACTCATCGTATATTGATGTTCGTCTAGAACAAAGAATGCAGGATGCTCAAGTTATTTCTTCAATGGTTTTAGCATTGCGGAGAAAGGTTCAGATTAAAGTTCGTCAGCCATTACAGAAGGTTTTAATACCGGTGCTGAGTGCTGAGGCACGCGAAAATATTGAGGCGGTTGCATCAATTATTAAAACAGAAGTAAATGTTAAAGAAATTGAACTTATAACAGACGCTTCGGGTATTTTAGTTAAAAAAGTAAAGCCAAATTTCAAGTTGCTCGGACCAAAATATGGAAAAATAATGAAGCAACTGTCTGCTGAAATTGCAAACATGTCGTCCGACGAAATTTTTGCATTTGAAAAAAACGGCACACATACTCTTACGGTAGAGCAGGAGCAGGTTGTAATAGATATTGCTGATGTTGAAATTATATCAGAAGATATTCCCGGCTGGCAAGTTGCAAATGAAGGTACTATAACCGTAGCCTTAGATGTAACTATTACGCCGGAATTACTACACGAAGGAATTGCTCGTGAATTTGTAAATAGGATTCAGAATTTTAGAAAAGAGTCGGGACTTGAGGTTACCGATAAAATTGAGCTCGAAATACAAAAACATGATGCAATAAATGATGCGATTGAACAATTTAAAGATTATATTGCAGCAGAAACATTATGTTCGTCAGTTAAATTAATAGATAAACCAAAACAATTACTTCAAAAAGTCGTAGAATTTGACAATGATGTATCTACCGTCATTGCTATTTCAAAAACTTAAAAACACGGAGGTTTTATTATGGGAGAAACAAAAACAAGATACTCAGATGCTGAGTTACAAGAATTTAAAGATTTAATTCTTGGTAAATTAGAAAAAGCGGAAGTTGATTATGAGCAATTACGTCAGTCAATAAGACATCTTGATAGTAATGATATTCAAGATACCTCACCTACCTTTAAAATTTTTGAAGAAGGTGCCGCTGTATTATCAAAAGAGGAAACCGGTAAGTTAGCGGAACGTCAAGAAAAATTCATTCAACACTTACGTGCGGCATTAATTCGTATAGAAAATAAGACGTATGGTGTGTGCCGCGCAACCGGACAATTAATTTCAAAAGAGCGTCTACGTGCGGTGCCTCATGCTACTTTAAGCATTGATGCTAAAAATTCCGGTTCAAAATAAATTAATATTAAAAAACAACTATTCTTACTATAGTTGTTTTTTATGATTTTAGATAAAGTGGAATGAAAAAACAACACTGGGCTCTTCTCCTCATTTTTGCAATTTTACTCGCCGATCAGGTAACAAAAATTTTGGTGAAAACTACGATGCATCTCGATGAGATGATACCCCTTATAGGTGATAGAGTTTTTATTTATTTTGTAGAAAATCCCGGGATGGCCTTTGGTCTGCAACTTGGCGGTGTGTGGGGAAAAATTGCATTAACGGTATTTCGTTTTATTGCATCCGGTTTAATTATATATTACATCCGAAAACTTATCCAAAGAAATGCTCCTTTAGATGTTATTATGGGACTCTCTGCTATTTTAGCCGGGGCTCTAGGAAATATTTTCGACAGTGCGTTTTATGGCATCTTGTTTAGTGAAAGTACCTTTGGGCAAGTTGCTCAATTTTTACCCGAAGGTGGTGGATATGCCCCATTTTTACAAGGTCATGTGGTAGATATGATTTATTGTCCGATTCTGAGAGGTACATATCCGGATTGGTTTCCTTTATGGGGCGGACAATCGTTTACGTTTTTTAAGCCAATATTTAATATTGCCGACTCCGCCATAACGGTTGGTGTATTCTATCTTATTTTATTTCAAAGAAAGTTTTTTAAGGATTTGTAAGTGTTAGATGATTACGTTTAGTGTATCTATTATTGCCTTGCTTTGTGGATATTTTTTGTATTCACGTCTCTTAGAAAAAATTCAAGGTGTAGACGCTTCTCGAAAAACTCCCGCATATACACTCAGAGATGATGTGGATTACACTCCTTTGCCGTGGTGGAGAATCTTTTTAATTCAATTTTTAAACATTGCCGGACTGGGGCCTATTTTTGGTGCCATTGCAGGTGCTATGTGGGGACCGGTAGCATTTATCTGGATTGTCTTCGGTTCAATTTTCGGTGGAGCGGTACATGATTATTTCTCCGGTATGCTTTCTATAAAACATAATGGATTAAGCATTACTGAAATTGTGGGGATATATCTCGGTAAATTCAGTAAGCATGTTATGAGCATCTTTACCGTGTTTCTTATGGTAATTGTGGGAGCTGTATTTGTGTTAGGCCCGGCAAAAATCATGTTTAGTTCAACAACTCTTTTCTCATCAATTAATACCTGGATTGCAATTATATTTCTGTATTATATCTTAGCTACAGTTCTCCCTATTCATACTATTATCGGAAAAATATACCCTGTGTTTGGGTTTGCTCTAATTTTTATGGCTGTTAGTTTATTGGTAAGTATTTTATGGCAAGGATATGAAATGCCGGAATTACACATAGCCACATTACAAAACCTTCACTCAAATCCTGAAAAATTCCCCATTTTTCCTATGATGTTTATAAGTATTGCTTGTGGGGCAATTTCTGGATTTCACGCAACGCAATCGCCCTTAATGGCTCGTTGTGTGCAAAATGAAACTCATGGTCGTCGTGTGTTTTATGGAGCTATGATATCTGAGGGTGTTGTTGCTCTTATATGGGCTGCTATTGCAATGAGCTTTTTTGGCGGTGTGCGTGAACTAAATACAACTATGATTGAACATAACGGTAATGCTGCCTATGTGGTTAATACTATTGCTCATAGTTTATTAGGTCCTTTTGGTGCTCTTTTAGCAATCTTTGGAGTAGTTGCAGCTCCAATTTCTACCGGTGACACGGCATTTAGAGGTGCCAGATTAATAGTAGCTGATTTTTTTAAGGTATCTCAATCAAATTTACTTAAAAGGGTACTTATTTCCTTACCTTTATTTGCCGCCGGGTTTACGCTTACCTTAATTAGCTTTGATGTAATATGGCGATATTTTGCCTGGGCAAATCAAACATTAGCTGTTGTGGTTTTGTGGACAATCACCGTGTATCTTGCACAAGAAAAAAAGGCATACATCTTAACCCTACTTCCTGCCTTATTTATGACTACCGTTATTACTGCATATCTCTGTCTGTCGCCCGAAGTGTTAGCACTTCCTAAAACAACATCCTACATAATTAGCATTTCTATTAGTTGTTTGTGTGGTATTGTATTTTTTGTATCTCTGAGAAACAAGAAAAGCTAAGATTTTTCATGTATTCCAATATTCTTTCTTGATTGATTTTTGTTAAAGAAATTACTGTAAATCAATATGTTATTTTTGTCATTTTTCATGAAACTAAACTATGGTCTTGTATCGTATATTTAATAAAATGAGTAGAAAGAATGTTCATGAGTTTTGCGAGAATGAGTACATTATTACGTAAGGTAAAAAAAAATGAAACGATGTGTGTTAATATTGCTTTTAAGTTACTTTTCTATTTTTCTATATAGTGAAGGTTCTAAGCAATTAATACCACATGAAAACGGACATTGTTATTTGCAAATTAATGATAAAGGACGTCCGTTTGCTCAAATGTCAAATACCGATTCTTTACACCGCTTATATATTCATGTAGCAAGTACTGACGAAACAATTTATTTCGGGTTTCAGCCACATGACAAAACGCTAGGAAGAGGTTCCTTTCGTGTTAAAGCCCCTAATGGCGAAATTGTGTATGCAGAAACATATGTTCCGGTAGCAACAGGTGCGGGCTATATTGAAAATTATTCTGAAGCTGCTGCAGGACCAAAAATAAATGGCATACCGGAAGATGGATACACCCCTTTCTCATTTTCACCTGATACTATTGGTGATTTTTATATTGAATTTTCTACAACATTAGCAAATAAATATGTATTTACCTTATTTGATATAACCGTAGTTAATTCAGATGATGAACCAATTCCCGGTCGATTATGGTCATATGCATGGGATCTTAACGCTATGGGGCAATTGAATAAAGTATATAGTTTGTTTTACATTTATACAGATGATCAATATGTATCAGTAGTAGACATGAATGGAATCCAACCCTATGGTTTTGTTATATCCAGTAATAGTACCGGTACCGGAAATACGGGTAATGGATATATAGATAGACAATCTGTTGAGGGGAATTTTACTTATCCGCAATATAAAGTTTTTTTAACATTACCAGACACAACGGTATACCCAATAGCCGAAAAACCTAGTATGGTAGAGGATCTTCAAGTAATTGGAGAACCTGTTTTTGGAGAAGAAGTCTTGTTTTTTATTAATATGGATAAAGCGGGAACATTAGAAATATACTTGGACTTAGATGATGAACTCGGATATCAAATTGGAGGGAAAGATCTTGTTTTAGTTTCTCAAATAAAAGCAGGTGGAGACACAATAGTATGGGATGGAAGAAATGGTGAAGGAGATTTTGTTGATGGCGATGTTTCTGTAATTGTTACGTCTCGATTTGCTACAGGAGTTACACATTTGCCAATTTTTGACCCTGAATATCATGAGGATGGTTTTATTGTACATCGTCTATTGCCGGATTCTATGAGAGCTGCTTTATATTGGGACGATTCGCAACTTCCAAATGGAACCTATGAATTTTCCGGCACAATAGAAGAAGGTAATGGTCACTCCTTCCCTCATGTGGCTGGTGGGTATGGTGATGAACGAACCATGAATACTTGGTGGAATGGATATGAGATTAATGATTTAAAATCTTTTTCTTTTATTGTTGGCAATTACTTACCAATTCAATTAGTAAATTGGGAGGTTCATAATAGAGGTTCATATCTGCAATTTTACTGGATAACTGCAAGTGAAATACAAAATTATTATTTTGAAATACAATATTCTTTAGATGGTCTATTCTGGGAAGTAATATCAAAAATTCCCGGAGCAGGAAATTCAAACAGCTTTATTCATTATACAGAAATATATGATGCACATATTAATCATCTTTGTTATTTTCGTCTTTGTCAATACGATTATGACGGTACCTCAGAATGTTCCAAAATTATATCTCCCACATTGTATAATGAAACCATGCCTATAAAAGTATATTCTTCAAAAAAAGCTCATGAAGTTATTATTGAAGATCCTTATTTCGATTTTGATGATTTACGTGTTTTTACATTACATGGAACAGAGGTTACTAATAGTATTTCTATAGTTTCCGAAAAAACAGATAAAATAATAGTAGCAACAAATACTTTATCTTTAGGTACCTATATTTTTAGATATAAACATGAAACCTATTATATCTATAACAATTAAAACCATCTTAATATTTATATTTACCTATCTCTAAACAAATAGTTTTCAAAATTATGTGTATTTTTACAAATACCTTATTAAATTGTATTTGTGTAGTATGAAGAGAAGAGAGCGTTTTATTGTACTTATTGTATGGTTTTTATTCTTGTCAATAACCGGATTTTCTCAAACCGTAGATACGAGTTTAGTGTTTAGACATGCCCGAAGTGTTCCATTTACCACGGCATCAACAACCGAACAATTGTCGCAATATTTAGCAAAGCCATTTACTACTGATGCTCAAAAAGTGCTTGCTTTTGCATATTGGATTAGCACTAATATTTCTCATTCTCTTTCGTATTACGATGCTTCGGTTTCTTTACCGCAACAAATTCTGTCGGAAAAAGAAGCTAATGCTGAGGGGTTTGCTGTTTTGTTTGCTCAGTTGTGTGCTCATCAAAATATTCCGGCAGAAATTGTGCATGGCTACGTGAGAGATTTTGATTTCTTAGAGAATGATGAGATGTATCGTTCTAATCATGCATGGTCATTAGTTAAGTATAACGGACGATGGCATATATACGATGTAGCATTTGCAAGTGGAACAAAAAGTTTTACTCCTCAAACTAATTTTTTAATTCCTTTAAAAACAGTAGAAAATCCGTATACTTCACATCGTGCATTTGTTAAAAAATTTAATCCTCAATGGTTTGCGGTAAACCCTCAAACTGCTATTGAAACACACTTTCCGCTTGTTCCTATGTTTCAATTGTTGCGTACTCCAATTTCATTATCCCATTTTAAAATGGGACCCATGGCAGTTCGCCTGTACATATCTAACAGTTTTGAACTTAATGTCAGAAATACGGCAATAGACCGCTTTTATGCTCTTGATGCGGTAAAGAAAAATGTTGCAATTGCAGAGGATGCATTTGCTCAAAATATTGCAAACAATTTTGATAGAGCATGGTTTTGTGCCAGAGCTCTTGAGGTATACCGAAAAGAACATTATATACCCGAAACTAACAGACTGTTTGCTCGCTTTACTATTTTGCGTCCTATGAGAGAATATGCAACCTATGCAGATACGTTTTTTACGAGAGCTCAAACTGATATAGCTGCGGAATTTCAATTGCTGAGATCACGAACAGACACATGGAGACGCACTCTTATTCAGCAAAATAAAGATTTTGTGCGGTCATTTCAGAATCTTAACCGACAAAATAATGCTCATATCTCAACACTTTCTCGGGCTGATGCTTTATATTCTACTATGACCGATTTTGTCCGTTCACAAAAGAACAGACATATACCTTCTGATATTACACAAACGCTCCGTCCGCTCGTTAATAGAAATGCTGATATGTATGAACGGGTACATTTGTTATTGGCAGTTGACTCAATTAGTGAGGTAATTACCGGCTTACTTACTGAGTTTACTCGTTTGTCGCACACGTTTTCTTTACAACAATTACAAGATATTATTGAACAAGAAAAAAAGAATGTTGAGCTGTATAAGCAATGTTCAACGTATGTTAATCTTCATGTTTCTCATAAACAAGCAAGTGCTCCACTTGTATACATGAATATGGATGAGGTTCAAAAGCCGAGTCTGCAAAAAAACATTCAAAAACTTGATAGTATTTCTGAAACAGTTCGGCATACTATAGTAACGGCATTAACAAAAAAGCAGCAAGATGAGTTTGAGATGATAAAACAATATGTACGATTGTCTCACGAACAATTTCGTATGGTAAAAGAAGCAAAAAAGAAATCATTTGTTGATGTGAAAGAGGATAGTATTTTTATTGCAATAGTACAAGGTTTTGAAAAGCAATTAGATACTTTTATTGAACATATTCGAATTTCTCAACAGAATACAGCTTTGTATCTAACGGTGTTAAGGCAGCCACAGAGCATTTTTTCGCACATTATTACTCTCTTACGAGAAGAAGAACGATTGGAGTCGCATCGTCATTCAAGCTATGTGCAGTATATTACAGAGCAAAGAAATATATTGCAAGTGTATGTTTCTGAGTCATTACGCGACATAAGAAATGTGCAAAAACTTATACATATGGCATTAGAGTAATGCTTTTGAAACAATACTATTATACCTTTTTTTCATATGAAACTATATACGAAAGAAAATAAAGTAATTTCAATATTACGTAATCATAATTATGTTTTACCGGTTTTAAACCGATTTGATATTAGACCCGGTGTTCATGATAAAACTATTGAAGAAATCTGTTCAGAAAAACAAATTGTTGTGAATTTTTTTCTTGCAATTGTTAATACCTATGCATATCCGCAATATTTCCCTAAACAGGAATTATTATCTTTTTCTCCGGTATTAATTATTGATTATTTAAAAAAAACACATGCCTATTATCGTAATTATGTTATTCCTTCAATTGATGCGTCACTTACTAAGCTTATCGCAAGTTCAAATAGTCAGAAGTCTGATATTCATTTATTAAAAACATTTTATGAGGGTTATAAAAAAGAATTTTTAGCACATAATGAAAACGAAGAAAGACATATTTTTCCCTATATCTTAAACATATTAGATAATCCTCATGAATCTGATGGTAGATTGGCTTCAAAAAATTATGAACATGAACATCATCATATAGAAAATAAAATTGAGGATTTAAAAAATCTCTTGTTAAAGTATATGGATACAGATTATGATGATAATTTGTATAATGATTTTATATTCAAACTCTTTATGTTTGAGAAAGATGCAAAAGATCATGCCCGAATAGAAGATGCAATTTTATTGCCCATAGCACGAACATTTGAAAGAATATAGTATGGCAGCAACAGAAATTTGTATTATTCACTCATCACCAATTATATTAAAAGGGATAGAAGCTATTGTTCAGTCGTTACGTGCCTATCCGTGCTATACTATTAAGTTTCCGAGTGATTTGCTTGCACTCCAACATATTATGAATAAGCGATTTATTCTTTTTGTAGAAACAAACCTCTCACAAGAATATCACCAAGCAATTCATGCACTTAAGTCGCAAAACAGTATTAGTATTGTTTCTGTTGTTGATGAAGAGCAATCAACGGCATCAGAAGACGATGTATTTGTAATAACGCATTATTCCGGGACGCAAGAAATTGCTGAAATTATAGAGGAAATAGAACGCTCACAAGTGTCGCAAAAACCAAAAGAAGAAAGCGAACATTTGTCTGTTCGCGAAAAAGAAGTTTTGCAACAAGTTGCACTGGGATTATCGAATAAAGAAATAGCAGAAGTGTTACATATTAGCATTCATACCGTAATTTCTCATCGAAAAAACATCGTTGAAAAGCTTGGTATTAAATCTATTTCGGGTTTAACCATGTATGCGGTAATGACAAAAATTATTGACCCGGATACTATAGATATATCAAAGTTAATTTAATGTTTTTGGAATATGAGCTTACGCCTCTTTTGGTGATTTTGCCAGAGAAAATAAGAACTCAGCACCGCCGCTTTTATGTGTTTTTACCATAATTTCTCCTTGATGATGAAGTACCGCATTTTTCACAATAGCAAGTCCGAGTCCTGTGCCTCCTGTATTTCGAGCCCTTCCGTCTTCAACCCGATAGAAGCGTTCAAATACACGATTTTGGTGTTCTTCGGCTATGCCTATACCGGTATCTGAAAAGGAATAATAGTAAAAATCGTCATCTTCGTGGTATTCACTTATTGTAATAGATATATCTTGTCCGCCATATTTTAAAGAGTTTTCCAAAAGATTTTGAAAAATTGAATATACCAAAGCTTTATTTCCGAAGATAATACTTGCCGGTTTAATATCGCATGTTATTGTTGCATGTATTTCTTGAATTCGCGATTGAAGATTTTCTGTAACATCATTAATGATAGATCTAATTCTAACCTCCTCAACTTTAAAGAAATCAGAAGCTTCCTCAATTTTTGTTAAGGTAGAAATATCTTGAATTAGCTCCGATAATCGTTGTATTTGTTTAAATGCTTTATCAACAAAGTATAGTTGCTTTTCTGTAGGTATATTTTTACTGTTTAAAATGGTTTCTAGGTATCCTTTAATAGAACTTACCGGAGTGCGTAGTTCATGAGCTATATTAGAAGTCATTTCTTGTTTTAGCTTTTTTTGACGCACAGATTTGGTTTCGTCGTAGATAATAATTTCGTAACTTTTATCATTAAACACAACACACAGTATTTCAAAAAAGCGAGAGTTTTTTTCTATTGAAATACGCTTCATTGGTAAGTTTTTACGATATCTTTGAGAAGGAGAAGAAACTGTTTCTGCAATAAATGTAGAAATTACCTGTAGTTCTCGCAAATTAAATATTTCCTCAGCTGTTGTTATGGGTGAGTCTGCAATAATATTTAGGTATTGCATAAAGTGATTATTAGCAAGTATTTTTTCGTGAGTTTCTGTAAAAACTGCAATACCTTGATTAGAGAGTTGTAGGTGATGTATTAATTTTTCTTTTTCAATTTGAAGCTCTTTATTAGTTTTTTGCAAGTTGTTGTATATCGCAATTATTTCTTTACTAATAGTGCCTAATTCATTTTCAGGAAAGGTAAGGGTTGATTCAATATTTTCGTTTTTTCCGGCACGTACGGCAAAATCTTTTAGAGCAGATATTGAGCGACCAATTTTACCCGATACATAGAGCAGAAATATGCTGGTTATAATAAACAGACCAATAATAAAGTATATAAATAAGCTTTCTACTTTCAAAAATTTTTCAAGTGAAACAGAATATAATGCGGCTGTTCTCACATAATAATCGTCGTAGTTTTTGGCTAAATAGAAAAAAGGTTGCTCTACGGTTCCCGATGTTCTAATATCGGTGCCTTTATTATCAAGTAATGCTTTTCTAACCTCTGGTCTAAACCTATGATTTTCTATAGTGGAGAGGTCTTTTTTAAAACTATCAAATACAACTTCTCCCGAAGGTAATATAATTGTTATTCGAATATCATTTCGAGGAAGAATTTGAGTGAGAGAATCGAGCATTACATAATTACCGGAACCGTGTATCTGATTACTCTTCATGTAATTGTGAATAATGTCGCAATAATTCTCTAAAATTGCTTTTAACTCTTGTGTTTTGTATCGTTGTTCTCTTTTAAATTGAAAGCTAGCTATTATTATAGTAAATAGCATAAATACAATAAAGAAATATAAAAATACATTTCTGCTGTATGTCTTTTTTGTTATTGATTGTACCATAATTAATCAATGTTTTCTTCTTCAAAGCAATAGCCGTATCCTGATCTGTTTGTGAGAGCTTTTCCGTACTTTCCAAGTTTTTTTCTCAAACGTGCTATATTAACATCTACGGTTCGGTTGCTCACAATTACATCATCTGTCCATACATAATCAAGTATTTTTTCTCTCGAAAAAATTTGACCTTTATGAACTATAAGAAGATGTAAAATATCGAATTCTTTTTTTGTGAGATTAACAGAGACATTATCAACAATTGCTCGTTTACTTTTCATGTCAATAATAAGATTTTTAATCTGAATATTTTCCTCGTCAGTTTCTCTTGTGTTAACTCGTTTTAGAACAGCTTTTACGCGAGCAATAACCTGACGAACAGAAAAGGGCTTTGCAATATAATCATCAGCCCCTAAGCTAAATCCGGTTAGCATATCGTTTTCAGTATCTTTTGCCGTGAGAAAAATTACGGGAACAGATAGATTCCGTTCTTTTTTTAATTTTTCGGCTAATTGGAACCCCGACATTTTTGCCATCATTACATCTAAAAGCAATAAATCGTATTTTTCAATTTTTAGCTGAAGTGCATCTTCTGCCGAATATGCAACATCAACTATAAAGTTTTCATTTTCGAGATTAAACTTTAGAATTTCACATAAATCTTCTTCGTCGTCTACTACTAAAATTTTAAATTTCTTAATCATGTCTGTATATTTTTATTAATTCTACGAGTTAATGCTTTGAGTTTATAAATAAATAATCGAGGATTAATTGGTTTGCACATAAAATCGTCAGCTCCTGCTTCAAAAGCCATTAGCTGAGTTTCTTCACTGCTGCAGATACTTAAAAAAGTAATAATGCTATTAGAAAATTCAGCATATGCTCTCAGTGTTTTGCAAATATCAATGCCGTCTGTTTCTTGTAAATTTGTATCAAGAATGATGATATTAGGTTTTTCTTGTTGTGCCATACGAAGAATGTCTTTTTCATTATCACAAACAGAAACAATATACGATTCTTTTTCTAATATATATGAAATATATTCAATGATATCAGTATTTTCATGTACTAGTAATACTTTATGTATATTATGTTCTACTATCATTTTTATAGAAGATGAGTTTCAATATGTCTAATATCTTTTCCTAATGATGCAAATATTGCAGACTCAGAAATGTTTGCTGATTTTTCTGAAATTTTATGTAAAATAGAAAGAATATTTAATACAGAAATATAGGTTTGTAATTCGGTTTGAGAAGAAAGATGCGATAATTTATTGGAAATTATATCGGTGATTATAGATTGATATTGATTTTTGACCGTTGTTTGTTGTTTAATTGTCCATACCGCATAATCATTATCATCATTTACAAAAGAAAATAAAGATTTTTCTATAAGTTCATTTGCTTGACCAAGCATATCAATACATACTTCTGAATACTGATTGTATAAGGTGAAATCAAGAATGGAATTAGCTTGAATTGTAATTTCAACAATTAAATCGCTCACTTTTTCAAGATTAGTTATAATTCTGTTGAGAGACATTAGTTCACGTAACTCAGAAGCTACGGGGCTATATAGAACCATAGTGCTTATAATGTCTTCTGTAATCTTAGTTTCAAAATTATCAATCAAATCTTCTTGTTGTAAAATTTGGTTGCTAATAGAACGTATTACGTCAGATTCTGTTTCTTGAAAAAGATTTTCAAGCGTTTTTAATTGACGCAAAACAAGATTACTAAAGATAGTGTAGTTATGCTCTAGCTGAGTAAATGCTTGTTTCTTTTTAAGTCCCATGGTTACAAAATACTATAAGTGATTACGAATAGTTATTCTTCAGTTTTATTCGCACTACTTTTACCCTTCTTTCTTTTTTTTCTGTGTTTAATTACTTCAGCATCAAGATGAAAAATAATAAGTTCAGCTACATTTGTTAGTAAATCTCCGGTTCTTTCTAATTTAGATAAGATTGAATGTAATATTAGAATATCTTCTCCCGGCATATCCGGTTTTCCAATCAAATCAATTAATGCTTTTTTTGCCGCAGAATACGTTTTGTCGAGTTCTTTATCTTTTTTGAATATTTTTCTTGCAATATCTGTATTCAAGTCATCAAAAGCAGTTGTAATATCAACAAGCATTTCTATTGAAATGTCAAACATGTTCTTTATTTGTATTGCATTGAGAATTTCTTGGGAGAATTTTTTTTCTTTATTTCTAATAACTTTTGCAATACCATCAGCGTGATCGCCAATTCTTTCAATTTCTGAAATTGATTTATATACAGAAATTATAAAGCGTAAGTCTGTAGCAACCGGTTGAAAAAGAGCAATAATGTTTTCACACTCTTTGTCAATATTTAGTTCTAAGGCATTAACACGTTGTTCATTTCTAATAATTTCTTCGGCTAAGTCTAAATCTTGTTCAAAGAGAGAAATTTTAGCTTTTTCTAATTGTATTTTAACTAATTCCATCATTTCGATGGTAATTTCTTTTAAATAATCCAGTTCTTTTTCAAAATGTGTTGTCATATATGTTTTGTTTTATGAATACTACTTGTAATAGCTATGTAACATTATTATTATCCAAATTTACCACTAATATAATTTTCTGTTTTTTCATTTTGAGGGTTTGTAAATATTTGTTTAGTTTCGCCAAACTCTACTAATTCCCCCATATAAAAGAATGCGGTGTTATCACTCACACGAGCGGCTTGTTGCATATTATGCGTAACAATTACAATAGCATAATTTACTTTTAGTTCATAAATGAGTTCTTCAATTTTTAGAGAAGAAATTGGGTCAAGAGAACTGGTAGGTTCATCCATAAGAAGCACTTCCGGTTCAATAGCTAAAGCCCGAGCAATTGATAAACGTTGTTGCTGCCCGCCGGAAAGACTACCGCCCGGTGAGTTTAAACGATCTTTTACTTCATTAAAAAGAGCAGCTTGCGTAAGAGCACGTTCACATACTTCTTGTAATAATGCTTTATCTCTAATGCCCACTAGTTTTAATCCGGCTACTACATTATCGAATATAGACATGGTAGGGAAGGGGGTAGGTTTTTGAAACACCATTCCAATTTTTCTGCGGATTGTAACCGGATTTACATCTTTATCATAAATATTATGTCCGTCTAATAAGATTTCGCCGGTAACCTGTGCGCCTCTGGTTAAATCATGCATACGGTTTAACGAACGTAAGAAGGTTGTTTTACCACATCCCGATGGTCCGATTAGAGCGGTAACTTGCTCATTGTAAATTGGTATGGAAACGTTTTGAACGCCAATGTTAGATCCGTATTTAACGGTTAAATCTTTCGATTCCATACGTATTTCTGAGTATCCGCCTTCCGGCATACCTTCAGAAATCTTACTTTTATTTCGTTTTGTTTTTAAAATTTTTGTCTTAAACATATATCCAAATGTTATTAGTTTTTATTTTTTTCTCTTGTTATTACTCGAGAGAGTATAAACAATACAATTACAAATGTTAAAAGAACTATTCCTGCAGCCCAACCCATACTATGCCATTCTTTATATGGACTTATTGCTAAGCTGTATAATCGTTGCGGTAATGTGTCAACTGCAGAGAAAAGCATTCCCGACCAATGGTTTGGTAAATAGTTATTTCCGAACGAGGTAAATAATAATGGAGCCGCCTCTCCTGCTGCACGAGCAAACGCAATTAAGAATCCGGTAACCATACCTGTTTTTGCTGCCGGCATTACGGTAGATAAAACAACTCTCCATCGTGGTAAACCAATAGCTAATCCCGCTTCTCTAATAGACCACGGAATATTCATAAGAGCAGTTTCTGTTGCTCTTGCAATAATTGGTATCATAACAAACGCTAATGCAACACCACCGGCTAAACCCGAAAATGTTCCCATTGGCTTTACAATTAACACAAATGCCAACAGACCTTTTAATATAGCAGGCATTCCGTTAAGGGTATCGTTCATTATTCGTAAAAAGGGATTTAATTTATGGTCAGGGTATTCAGAAAGCATAATTCCCGCACCAATTCCAATAGGAGCAGCAATAAGAACCGCAAGAAAATCAACAACAGCGGTTCCTATAAGTGTATGAACCAGTCCGGTTGGTTGTCCGCGCATTGCACGAGTTGGAGACCCTAACTCTTCGGTGAAAAATTCAATATTAATAGCACCAATACCATTATAAATAACGTAGGCAATAATAATAATGAGGGGTGTCATAACAACTATGGTACTCAGAAATAAAAGAGATACCATAAATCTGTCGTTTAGATTTCGGCGTTTGAGTGATTTTTTTACTTCGTATGTTGTTTTCATGTAAAAATTCAGATTAAATAGTTTGACCACCCGTAATGGAAAGTTTCCTAGTAATGTAGGCCGCAATAAGATTCACAATTAAAGAAATTACAAAAAGTGCTAATCCAATTGCCATAAGACTTGATACATGGAGATTTTCAACTGCCTCACGAAATTCATTAATAATTACCGACGGCATGGTTGCCGCAGGACCAAAAAATGAAAATGGTAAGGTGTTTTTATTTCCAATAAGCATTGCAACAGCCATGGTTTCACCAATTGCTCTACCAAATGAGAGAATAGCTCCTGCCAGAATTCCACTTCGTGCATATGGTATAACCGCCATGCGAATAACTTCCCATCTTGTTGCACCTAAAGCATATGCAGCTTCGCGTTGTTCTTTTGGAACTTGGTTTATTGCATCTTTAGTAAGAGCGGTAGTAAAAGGAATAATCATAAGAGCTAAAATAATGGTTGCTGTTGCCATTCCATATCCAATTGGATTGCCTAAAATTGGTAAAAGAGCCGAATTGTTCTCTGCCGCCCATGTGTATACGGGTAAATATACCGTTTCACGCATCCAAGGAGCAAACACAAAAATACCCCAAATACCTACAACAACACTTGGTATTGCAGCAATGAGGTGAACGAGATTTTCAATTATTTTACCTATCCAAACCGGAGCGTATTCTGCAATAAAAATTGCGATTGCTACCGCCGGGAAAAATGCAATAAACAGAGCTCCTATACTAGTTGCAAGAGTACCTATTATAAATGGTAAGGCACCAAACTTTATTTGAACAGCCGGATCCCATGTTGTACTTTTTATAAAGCCCCAAATTCCATATTGCTTAAATGCCGGACCGCCTTCAAAAATGAGTACGCCTGCCATTCCAAAAGCTAAAAGTATAATGCTAATACCAAGCGTAACCGTTACAATAAGAAAAATCCTATCGCCCAGCCAATTGTAAATAAGAGGGATAGGTTTTTTTGCTATTGAATCTTTTGTTTCTTGTGTCATTGTTTTGTTTTGTGAAAGAGGGATAGAAAGACGAATCTTCCTATCCCATTGAAAAAATTAACCTAACTATTTTTGTTTTTGTAATAGTTCTTTACCAATAGCTTCGCCTTCCCATTTTAATTGAGCAATCATAGCCATATTTTTGTCAACTGCGGCTTGCGGTAATTGAGCATATCCTAACTCCTCAGATAATTCTTGTCCGTCTGTAATAGCCCAAATAAGGAATTTGATTAATTCTATTGCTTCTTCTTTTGTGCTAATCGCATTATTTTTATCAAGATGCTCATACACTAACATCCATGCAAAACCTGCAATTGGATATCCGTTTTCTGCCGGAGTATTTGTGAATAAAATACGAGTGTCGTCAGGTAATTCAATATTAGCAGCTTCTGTAGTAGCTTCAAAACTTGGAACTATAACATTACCTGCTGCATTAATAACAGATCCATATGCCATATCATTAATAATTGCATACGATAAACTATTATATCCAATTGCTCCCGGAGAATTCATTACTGCACCTGCAACACCTTCGTTGCCGTTTCCTCCTACACCGGTAGGCCAGCTAACACTTGTTGCAAAACCAACTCTGTTTTTCCACTCTTCAGACACCGCAGTTAAATAACTCGTGAAAATATTTGTTGTTCCTGAACCATCAGAGCGATGCACTACCGTTACCGGAAGATTAGGGAATGTTACCGTTGGATTTAACTCTGCAATTCTCGGATTATTCCAGTTTGTGATTTTTCCAAGGAATAAATCAACCAAAACATCAGAACTAAAAACTAATCCTTTTTGAATACCAGGAATATTATAGGTAACTACTACATCGGCAAGGGTAATAGGCATATTAAATGCTCTACCGCCTGTTGATTTTTCAGCATCAGCAATAACTTCTTCAGATAAAAATGCTTCTGTCATTCCAAACATAATTGTTTGCTCTATAAATTGACGGATACCTCCACCGGAGCCAATTGACTGATAGTTAACGGTAATTTTGTTTTTTGTAATATCTCTGTATTCATCAGCCATTGCTGTAACTAATGGTGCCGGAAAAGATGCTCCTGCTCCTAATAAATCTATTCGTTGAGTTGAACTGTCTTGCTTGCTTCCTGAACTGCCACATGCAGCAAAGAAAATCATAGTCGAAAATAAGCTAACTTGTAGTAAGTTATGTACTCTTGTTTTTTTCATAATTATTTAGTTTAAAAAGTTATATAAAATATAAGTGTAATATTAAAAGTATTGTGTTACAAAAATGTTACGCTCTTGTTACAATTGCATAACACCGTTATTTAGAAGTTGTATTGAGCTCGTAACAGCCCTAAAATTGGAGAATCATCAGTTTTATCTGTTGATATCAATATGATATTACCCATAAAACGTAATCTTGATGAAACATAATAATTCACACCAAGTGTAATATTTGATTGATCTCCACCTGTTAGATCTTCATCGTTTAAATCAACTAAGCTGAAACGTGCCGCAACTTCCCATGCTCCTTTTTCGCCTTGTGGAGATATACCGCCAACAATACCATTTGAGTATCTGCGACTTTCTCCGGTTAACACATAACTGGTTTGAATATGGAATCCATAAAATGAGGTTGTATTTCCAATATATCGGTTAATTGATGCCATATTAAATTCACCCTCAATAGATAATGGACCTTTTATTACGAGCACTTCAATTCCTGTACGAAGTGTGCTTTGAGCATCAGGAACGGTAGTGCGTAAATATCGTACACTTCCTCCTTTACTGTCGCGTGCTTCCGGTCTGTCAGAAAAGCCAAGAGCAAGGGTATCCATTAAGTGCTCAAAAGATGCTGAACCACCTACATGAAATACTCCACCATCTTCTCCAATTTTTTGAGAAGTATACGCTCGGAGCCCAATACCCATTGGCATATCGTCGATAAGTGCTGCTCTCTGACCTAATGCTCTTCCGTACACCATTGTCATAAGACCGAAGGTTTCTGCATTATATTCAAATGCAATACCCATTCTTCGCATACTTACAAATGCATTATTTGCCGATGAGCGTTCAATAAACGTAATAGCATTTGAGCTCGTAAGTTCGTTAAGTCCGTGAGGTACTTTAAATTGCCCAATCCATATGCGTGCACCATTTTCATACGATCTTCGTAATCTAAAATCGTTTGGAACTATGACAGCATCAGCAAAATCAATTTCTATTTGACCATCCCAATTGTCATCAATTTTACCACCGGCACCTAATCGTGCTCGTCTGTTGTTGAATCCATTACTGAATGCATCTGCGTCATGTATCCCGTAAAGGGCATCCATGTGTAATCTGCCACGAACTTTAAAGTCTTGACTAAAAGCAGTGTGCATACAAAAGAATACTCCACCAAAGAGTAATATTCTTACTAGAAGTTTGTGTGATTTGTTTTGTTTCATAATCTGATTTTTTATGTATTACATTTTTTTATCAAAAATGTTAATCAGATATGACAGGAATGTTTCTGAAATGTTACAAAGCTGTTACAATTTGCGTGTGAAATTTTTAGAGGATTTAATATAAGTTATTCTTGATTAGTGCTTTGTGTATTTATTGAATGTATTTGTTTTCGTTGCTTTGTGATTTTGCGACAAAATAATATCATGATTGTTACAAAAAAAACAGGAATTGTTGCAGTGTGTATGGTAGATAGTGTTCGTTAAAACGCACATATTTTATATATGAACAATATTCCACCAATCATGTAGCAGAGCTAAGGCATCTAATACATCTTAATTTGGATTAGTTTAAATAGTAGGTTTTTTTTTGGGGGGACATCACAGTATGTTCTCATTAGAATATCTCGTAGAGATAAACTGGTTGTAGGGCATTGCATTTTACATATAAAACATAGCTCCGTTAGGAGTTTTCTCAATTTTTTGAGAAAACTATTATAATGAAAAACATACATTCAAATGGTATGATTAATTTCACTCCTAAGGAGTTGCGGAATAGTTCTTTAATTAGCTCTCTATAAACAGAATGCTCCCATGGAGTAAGAATAATCTTGTAGCAATTTTGATTGACTATAATGTAGATCAAATAGAATTTCAAACAGTCCTGTATAATCCCAATTAATCTAAAATAAAATTTCTAACACAAGCAGGTGTACGCTCTGTTGAATTATTATGTGCAGTTTTAAATCTTGTTTGTTGGAAACAAATACTGTTCTGAACTTATAAAAATAATTGAATTGATGTTTTTACTTGTATTGCTATTAGTAGGAGAGCTAACTGTTTTTGTTGCATAACTCAACTTTTGAGTTACTATTACACATAGTATAATATAAAGTATTAGAAGTATGTGCTTGTAATGAGAAACAATATACTGTATCATTTTTTATTTTAAAAATATACTTAGCTTGTTTCATATTTCCATATTATCTATTACAAATTAATTACAGTTATGCATAAAAAAAAGCCGATGATATAAAATAATCATCGGCTTTAAATCAGGTTAAAATCTATTATTCAAATGCGTCGATTGTAATAATTTCTTCGAATTCTAAATAATACGCATTTGTGCGAATTCCATTTTCATATGTAAGAACAATGGTTTCCGGTGAAAAATCACTCATAATTTTCCAGGTTCCCATTTTTAAATTGTTCTCATACATTGCGTGAGCTATAATGGAACCTTTTTCAGAATATCTAAAACTTTCTCCATGTAATAGACCATGAGAATATGTGCGAGTTTCACGGATAGCCCCACTTGCATAATAATCTACGTATTTACCATGAGGTACACCATCTAATACTTCTACCTGAAACACTAATGTTCCGTTAGCGTCAAATTTTTGAACTAATTCAGTTTCTGTAAGAGAGTCTGTAGTTGCTGAATTAGTTGACTGAGCAAAGCTAATTGTTAAGAAGCTTGCAAATACCGAGAGTAATATTATTGTTTTCATGACAGTATTTTTTTAATGTTAGTAATCTAATTTTATACAAATATACGACAAGAATATCTTAAAGTTGCTAACTTATTAAAAATGTAACATTTATGTAACATTATTGTAATACTTTTTATGTAAAAAATGGTATGTTTTTAACAAAAGCACCACAGTAATTATGCAAATTAATTAGTCATACTTATAACAGTTGCAATATTTCCTTTTTTATAACAGGACTATCGCTCTTATTCTTTTTTCAGCCGATATATCTTGTAGAGATAAACTGTTTGTAGAGTATTACATTTCACCTATAAAACATAGCTCCGTTAGGAGTGTCCTATCTTTTTGAAAAAATCAGTATAATAAAATCATGCATTCAAATGGTAAGATTAAGGTCACTTCTATGGAGTTACGGAATAACTCTTTAATTAGCTCTATAAACAGAATGCTCCTAAGGAGCATGAATATTCTTGTAACAAATTTGATTGACTAAAATGTAGATTAACTAGAAATATCTACTAATCTGTTTTTAGGATAGTAAAGAATCTTCTTTTCTAATAGTTCCTAAAATAAGTGTTGCAGATACTTGCGTATTTGTTTTGTGCCGGTAAGAATTTGATTGGAAGGCAATTGACCGTAATGTGCCAAATGATCTTTTTTGTGGACGTAGTAAAAAATAATATTGTAAAGAATCATTATCTTTATTTACAAAAGAAATAAGTAATTCAGAATTATCCGGTAAAGAATCCATTACATCTGTTTTTGATTCTTGTGCAATAGCCATAGAATTAAGTAGTATTAATAAGGGAAAAACTAGAATTATTACTTTGCTCATATCTTTTTGATTAAATCGTAAGCAAATGTGATAACGAAATGTTACAGTACGATGTAAAAAAAATTACATTTTTGCAACAAGCTGGAATATGCGTTTTTAACTACCATTATATTCATTGTCCCTTGGAGCTTTCACATGTGTTGTAGCAAGAACATATATAATAAAAGCAAATAATAGAATGTAGAGAATAGTCATAGCCCTTATATTTTAGAATTTATATGATATGCCTAAAGAATAGCTTCTCCCTTCTTTATATTCTTGCATTACTTGATCAATGTTTTTATCAAAAACACCATCTTGATTACCATCTTGGATTAATAATACATCAGCGTTTAGAAGATTTTGAATACCAAACTTAAGTTCAATGTTTTTCTTAAATTCTTTTGTGAATGTAAAATCAAGCATGTTTCTCGGCATTTCATAAATATCGGGGTAGTCGTCATAACCAATAAGATATATTCTTTTTCCAATGATATTATACATGAAATTTGCATTTATCTTTTTTTCAGGATGCTCATAAAAGATTCCCGCATTTACAATAAATGGAGATTGTCCGTACATACTTCGTGTAGTAACATTCTGACCTAAGCCGGCAGCACCTAGTTCAACACTGCTTCTAATTATTGTTGTGTTAAACAATACGCTAAAATTATCTGTAAACATGGGTTCTGCAAACATATCAGCAAGATTTTTTCTAATTTCAATCTCAACACCTTTACTTTCTGCCATTTCTGCATTAGCATAAGTAAAGGTTTTTATACCTGCAGAACCTCCACCTGGAACAAATGAAGTTTCAATTGGGTTTAGGAATCTTTTATAGAATATACCAACAGAAATAAGTTCTACACCAGAAGGATAAAACTCCCAACGTAAATCATAGTTGTGAATATTTGCAATATTTATAGTATCACTTCCTTTTTTTACTAAATTATAATTAAAGTCATAAAACCCAAAAGGTGCTAATTCTCTAAACTCGGGTCTGTTAACAGTTTTTCCATATGCTAATCTTGCTAACATTTTAGGCGTTATTGCATACGAAAAATTAACAGAAGGAAGAATGCTTATTGTTGTATTATCAACAATTACAGGATCGTTAGTTAAGGTAAAACTATTTAGTTTTTGATTATTGATTTCTGCACGTGTACCAACGGTAACATTAAATTTTTGAGTTAAAGGAAGGAAGAAAGAGGCATAGTATGCCAGCATATTATTTGAAGCACTATATGAATCTGATGGATTTGATTGTTCGTCAATTCTAATTCCTGTAACATTATTAATGTTTTCGGGCTTAAAAATTGAATCTATTGAAACATCTAGTAGGTTATTATCAAAATTTAAAATACTAGAGCGTACATATCCAATATTTCTAGAGCTAAAATACCGTGTTTTATATTCGTAAAAGAACCCGGTGTTGAGAACCGGTTTTATACCACTTGTTTCTTCTTCTCTAAATTTATGGCTTAAATTTACGGAACCGGTATAAATATATTCTTTCATAAATGAATAATATCTTCCCAAAAAAAATGGCTGTGCTGCTCCAAAAGGTACATAAAGTGTGCTTTTTCCGGTTATGGTATCATAATCAGAACGAAATCTTCTATAATCGGGTTCATCTCTATATGAAAAACCAAATCCTGTGACCCAATCAATGGACGTGCTTTTGTTAATAGTATGATTCCCTGTAATTTGTCCAGAATAAATACCTCTGTATATTTGATAGAATGAATGATTATTTGCATAATAGTTATGCTCAATCATTCTTCCTGTTCTATGAATATATTCTGATTTATTTAATTGATTAAAAAGATTTTTGAATTCAATTACATTTCTTGAATTTAGTTGTATAGCCCAGTTTGATAAAACTCCTAAAGAAATGTCATTAGAGTGTCTATTGTCTTCAAAATTGTAAATTAAGGACGCTTGTTTTGTGTTAAAATCATACGCATTGTAATCTTTTCTATAAACACTAGCTATAGACTTACTATTTCGATAATTAATTGAAGTGATTTGTCCGGCATGAATTTTATCTTTTAATAAGTACCTTCTATTAAAGTTTACTGAAGCACTATAGTTAAAAAGAGAATTTTTAGATTCCGGTATCCATGCATTTTGTAATGAACGTCCAAAATATTGAATTTGATCTGGTTTGTTTTCTATACGCCTAATGTCTAATGGAAAATCATTTGGTAAGTCATAATATCCATTATTAAAACTGGTGTAGTATAAAGCATTTCCTCTTTCTGCATGATTGAATGTGCGGAAAGAAGTACCTTCTCTGTAAGAAGTAGATATGCTTGCACTTGTGCTGTTTTCGTTAGGGATATTTTTAGTATAAATTTTAACAACACCTCCGGCAAAATCTCCGGGTAATTCAGCCGATGGGCTTTTATATATAAGAATTCTATCAATTAACGAACTTGGAATAATATCAAAAGAAAATGAACGAATATCTGTTTCCATACTTGGAGCATACACATCATGAAGAATTACAGGATTGTATCGTTCACTTAATCCTCGTATCATTACAAAACGATTTTCGGCAATAGTAACTCCCGGTACTCTTTTTACAACAGCTGCGGCATTTCCATCTTGAGAACGTTTAATTTGTTGTTCAGAAATACCGCTAATAACCATTTCGCTCGTTTTCATTGTAGAGAGTAATGCTAAATCAGAGCCGGTAACTCTTCGTGCTACAATAACTGTTTCGCCAATGTTTACAGAAGCAATTTTCATTGAGAAATTTACGGTTGTTGTTTGTCCCGGATTTATTACTATTGTTTGTTGTTCATCTTCATATGAAATAAAAGAACATACTAATGTGTAGGTTCCGGGTTCTACTTCCAGCTCGTAGGTTCCGTCAAAATTACACATGGTACCTACTGTTGGTTTCTCAAGAATAAAAACGGTTGCTCCAATCATTGCTTCTCCGGTTTTTAAATCTCTAACTATGCCTTTAACTCCGGATTTTTGAGCGTTTGAAATACTGTAAAAACAGATGCTGTAAATTGCTAATAATAAAACCTTTTTAATCATTTTCTTTCTTAATTTATCTTTTTTTAATTATCTAAATGATATCTCCATTCGTGTGAAATTGTATCGTAAAATACTCTTTGATCAGGCCATTCTATAAATAACTCGTTATGAATATAGGTGTCAATATTTTTGTTTGTAATAAACTCGGTAAAAAGATTAATTCCTTTAGCAATTGATTCTTCTTTATTTTTATTTATTACCGTAACAAAAACTTCTTGCAAATAGGTAATTGAATTATTTTTATAATTAAAAAAACCTCCGGTACCTCTTGAGTTTCCTTGAGGACTACGCGCAGGTCTTAGTATATAGTAGTAATAAGTAGTGTCGTTTTCTTTATGTAAGTAACACATCTCAAAATTTTTTGAGAGATTTGTGTAATAATTTCGATTTTTTGAATCAAATCTTGTTGTAGGAGTTGTGTATTTTGGTTTTTTGCCAATATATGTTACAATATTAACCATTAATGAATCTATTTCTGATTCGGTAAAAAATTGCGTTGGGGAGTACTTTTTTAAGTAATCAACAATAACTGCGTCAGTGTAGTTATATAAGTTTGAGTGAGTAGTTGGTTCAGATTCTATTTTTTTTTGAGAAGTTCGAGAGCAGGAAATGAATATGCAAGATATACATAAAAAGAAGAGTAATTTTTTTTTCATATTTATAAAAGTTTAAAATATAGAGTCGATATTATATCGACTCTATATTAGTTAAATTCTGAGAAATATTGTGGTTTAAATAATCAGTTACAATTATTATTCATAATATTTTACAATGTGACAATTCCACTCTGCCCAACCTGCTGTCCAGTCTTCAGTTCCAACAGCACCAATAAATGGTACTTTTTCAAAGAAGCTATCAGCTTTTGGTGTATTGTCCCATTTTGCTGCAGTTAACATTGGGCTGGTAGCCGAAAGTGTAACTGTAGGAACACCATTTTCAAATAAACTTGGGTCAATACCAGCTTCTTGCCAAGTGTTAAGAAGTTTGTTTCTTGCAGATGTTTCGTTAAATTTAGTAACCATTGCATCATGTCCACCTGGGAATCCATCATCAGTTTTTAATGCAACACCTCTAGGGTTATTTGGATGCTGTTTTCCGTCAGCTGCAGTTCCTTCTCCGAATATTGTTCCTGCAGAACCATATCCATTACCGCCCCAGTTATCAACGCCAGCTAACCATACATTTCTAATTTGTAAATGGTTGTCTAGGAATGCTTGTCCTGAACCCACTCTTTGATCATCAATGTATAAACCATTCGGGAATCCTGTCATAAATGTATTATAGATAGATATTCTTGAATTTCTTCGTAATTGAGCTGCATGTTGATACTGTAAGCTAATTGGAGTTTCACGATCTGCTTTAGGCCCTATAATGGTAACATTTGCAAATACTCCCGAAGTGTAAGGTTGAGCATCGCTACCAGAACCGTTATTGTCAACTTCAAAACCATTTGAACCTGACTGGTCAGCTAACATTGCACCTCTAATTACTAAAGCAAATTGAACTCTACCTGAGTATCCTTGATCAACATCTAAATCATCATCTAAACAACGATATGCGATAAGATATTTACCGTCAACAGTTCCACCGAACCACTCAAAAGCATCGTCAAGACCATATGAACACATTACATATTCAATTACAGTACCTTTACCAACACTACCCATTGTTAATGAGTTTACTTCTTCGTTTGGATTAATAGGTACACCAGCATATTCAATACGAACATATCTTAATATACCAGAATTATCATCATCATTAGTTCCACCATGGAATGCTCCATATCCACCTTCTAATTCTGTAGGTTGCCCTGTAGCTTCAGTTACGTTATTGCGTGCTCTACCACATATAACAAGTCCACCCCAATCGCCCGGCTCTCTAAATCCAGGAGCTCTTTCAGATGTCATTACAATTGGTTTGTCTTTTGTTCCGTCAGCAATAATTTTACCACCCATTTGAACAATAAGAGTTCCTTTAGATGCACGGTCACCAATAATTAATGTTCCCGGCTCAATAGTTAATGTAGCACCATCTTGCACGCGAACAAATCCTTTTACTTTCCAGATTTTGTCTGCAGTCCATGTTACATCTTCAGTAATACTGCCTGTTACTTCAGTGATTTCAGCAGTTTTGTCAGGTTCTGGTTCTTCATCTTTATCTTTACAGCTTACAAAAACAAGTGCAGATAAAGCAATAATGAACGTTGTTTTAAACAATTGATTCATAAATGTTTTTTTCATTTTTTTAAATTTTTAAATTAATAGTTAAATTTATTTACACACAAAATACATTGGTTTATGTTACACTTTTGTTTCGGGGTAGTTACCTTATTGTTTCATTTGTCGCTTATGTAATCTATTTGTAACAAAAAAAACTATGTTAAGGGGATTAACATAGTTAAAAGGCAGTGTCTGGGCAGACTAATGATTTGTTTTTTGGTGTTTTGAACCCAAAATGTGAGATGAGAGAACTAATTGTTATTTACTTCGAGTATAGGAATAGATAATTGTGCCATCATAATTAATAGTGTACATGTGTATGCTGGTGTGTGTAATTGTGGATAGAATAAATCCTTCATCGGCATGAGCAAATCTTGTAAATTGATTGTGTAAAGCCGGGCGTCCTAATGAGCCGGATGGACTTACGATATAATCAATATTTGAACTGGAATCTTGTAAATGCTGAAAGGTGTGAATGTGGCCGCTAATATAAAAATCAATGGCATGTTTTTCTAAAATTGGTTGTAAGTTGGCTATAAGTTCAGTTTTTTCTTCATCATCATTTTTAGTATCTTCAGAAAGTATTGGATGATGCCCGTAAACTATTTTCCAAGTAGCATTACAAACACGTAAAACACTATCAATCCACTGTAGTTGTTGTATATGATTTTGATACTGTGCATCCGGGTATTTTTCTGTTTCAGTTCTATATTTTTCGAGTAATGGAGGTGTGTCAATAGCAATAAATCGAACCGTGGTGCTATCGTTAACCTTTTCTACAAAGGTATAATATCTGTCGGGCATAACCCATCGCCTGCTTATATTTGAATACTCAATAACAGCTTGGGTATTACCTTGATACTCATGGTTTCCAAGAACAGGATACCATTCGCAATGAAGATTTGGATGTCCGTATACTAATTCATAATTTGTTAAAAAAATAGGATCTTGTGTGCTTTGAACACCACGCATATGAAAGCAATCGCCGGCACTTATAATGAATGATGGGGCAAATTTTTCAGAATATACGCCCATATAGTGTGCAACATCTTTTTGTTTATAAAAACCATTACGTCCTACATCTGCTACAATATAAAACGTTTTATCGCCTTTAATAATCTGTTGTGCCGTACTATCTTCTTGCTTTGTGGTACACGCAACAAATGAACTAAGAATATAGATGCTTAAGAGTAAAAAAGAAATTGTTTTCATGCGGTAAAAATGTTAGTTTGTTGTAATAGTTTTTGAATAAAGAGAAAATGTATACCTATGTTCTGTTTGGGGAATAGTGTCATTAACCGTATATGTATCAATAACAACATCTCCGTTAGTATATATGTTCATAATTCTAATCATTGCAGTATGATTGGTTTCATCGGGGATTTTAGTTCTTTCCAAGCCAGGTATGTGTACATAATGAACATGATCAATTTTTTTTGAGTGTGTTACTCTATGCATATCCATGTGTAAATCACCCGAAATTACCATTGCCAGATTTGGTTGGGTTATTACTTGTTCTATAAATACGGTATTGCTTACTCCTTTATCCGGTGCTTCTGTATACACGCCTTTTTGAGCAGCATGAACAATTAAAGCAACAGGTTTTGGTGCGAGAGTTTCAATTTGCTCTACAATCCATAGAGCTCCGGAATCGGTAAAGTCTCTACTAAAATCCGGTGATGCAAATACAAATGCAATTGAATCAAAATTTAAGATATAATTTGTTTCTGTTATAGAACTATTCCATTTTTGTGCATAGTTTAGATATCGTTCCACAGAGCTGCCATGCTCTTCGTTTCCCATAATAGGATAGAATGGTATAGTTAGATCTTGTAAAATGGGAGTTGCCGCTTTGTATTGTATTTCTGTACCTTTATGGGCAATATCACCAACGCCAATTACAAAGGTAATGTTTTGTGAAAGATGCAGGAGATTAATCAGCTTTACGGCACTATCCATATGAGGAAATTCGGCTAAAGGTTTTGGCTCGGCATCACCTAAAAAAGCTATGCGTAATTGAATTTCTGTTTTTGAACTGTCTTGCTTGTTATTTGGTGTTCCGAAACTTGAAGTGTTTGAATCACAACTTATTATTTGTGTTAAAATTATTGCGGATAGTATGATTTTAAGTAGTTTCATGTGTAATATTATTTTAGTTATTTATTTTCTAAATATATGGCGTTTGCGTTTGTAAGTATTTTTTTTGCGGCATCTGCATCTCCAATATTTTGGATAATCGTATTACCGGAGCTACCCTTATAATTTTTTAGCCAAAGAGTGATAATTTCAATAGTTCCCGGGAAGGTTGAATCCAGTTCTTGCATATTAGAAATATGTGAAAACCATATATGATTTGGAACAGCAATAATTTTATCGTCTTGTTCTCCTTTGTCTAACATGTGAATTACGCCTAGAATTCGTGCTGGAATTATGTTATTTCTAGAAACAGCTTTACCAAGTAAAAAAACATCTAAACAGTCTCCGTCTCCACTTTGTGCTACAGATAGGAGTGTTTGAGGTAAAAAACCGTAATTTGCCGGATACGGTAGGTATTTAACAACCCGAAACGAATCTTCGTTTGCTTTTTCCCATTCTATTATGCTGCTGTTATAGTTGAACTCCCATTTCTCATTGGTTCCGGCAGGTATTTCAATAATTACATTCACCCATTGTGAATCTGCAGAAGCATATAACTGTGTAGATTCAAAACTAATATATGCCTTTTCTTGGGTTTCACTTATTTTTTGAGAACAAGAAGTAATAATGAGAATACACCATGATATAATCAGTATATTTTGTATAGAGGTGTGTTTTTTCATGTGTGTATTTTTATTTGTTTATTTTTGAATACCAATAACATCGGCAGCATCATATATATGGAATGTTTTATTATTTGACATGGCTACAAAAATTCCGTGAGGAAATTGTTTGCCAAATGGTTTATTTAATATGTCATTTCCATCACTTTCTACTGTTTTTGCATATACAATCCGTTGTAATGGATGTGCATGGGGATTACTTTCGGTGCCTTCTCGCGGATAGAGATAAAAACTATTATCTTGTTGGTTAGAAACAATAATAAATCCGGTGCCATCAGAATATTTATAAATTGAAATACCTTCTTGATCTTGCACAAAGCCGGAATCTGCAAAAAATGCTAATTGCTCATTTCCTTTTTCTGCATCAGCGTAATATTTTCGTACACCATAGAGTTCGTCTGAATAATATACATAGCCCAATTCATTATCTACGGCAATTGCTTCAATTTCTTTTTTACCGCTATATGCTCCAAAACTGCGGACAAATTCAGTGGTAACATAACCACCTGCGTCAATTAGTTTATATTGATGAATGTATTGACCGCTTATACCTGTTTTTCTGCCAACAAAGGCGAAAATTTCGTTTTTACTATTTGTGTATAATGCAATACCCATTGGGTCTTTCAGAGAATCGTTTACAAATACGGGAATGCCACCATTATCAATAAATTTCATGTCGGGTACAGACATTACTCGAATCGTATTTTTGCCGCGTTCCGTACACACCGCAATATCAATATGTGAATTGTTAAAAGAAAAGCCATATGCAATATCAATATTATTTGGACGATGCATATTTTTACGTGAAAGAGAATCTAATAATTCACCGCTGAGGGTAAACACAAAAATACCTCCTGTTGAATCTCCTTTGTCGGTACCTAAAATAAGACTTTGTTCCGGGTTATTTTTATTGTACCAAATTGCAGGATCGTCAGTATCGTTTAAGGTTGTGTCGGTAATTACATGTGGATATATTGTTGCAATTGAAACTATGTTTGCTTTTTTAATTTTATTACATCCGTTGCTAACCAAAAGGATTGAGAGCAAAAATATTAAAGTTCTCATAAGGGTAATTTTTTAGTAAAAACCATCGGGGGATAAGGTTTAAACCCCCGATGGTAGAAAGAAAGAAATTATTTAGAGCCAAATGCTCCAAAGAAAGAACTAGGTGCCGGAGATTTATATGTTTTACCATCTATAACTAAACCGCTTGTGTTAAAGTGAGGCGTAATAGAGGTTGTACCACCTGCTAAAGCCGGAGAACCGCTTTGTAGGTGGAAATCCCAGTTTTCGTTATATTCATCAGGAGTATTACCACTATCAGTAATACCAACCATTATGTCAACAGTAGATTGCGTAAAGTTTACAAAATTCGGATTATTAGTTCCTGCTGTTGTACTCGCTTTGTCATTTGCGTGACGAAGTATTCCGGTTGTTTCATTCTCTGCAAGTTGAGCTATTCCATCTTCAGTTGAAGCAAATAAGAAGTTAGGTCCGTGAACGCTGTTTAAATCTCGAGGGTCTTTTACATCATCTTTTACCGCATGTCTGCAATCATATATAATATTATTAAATACTTCTGCAAGAATATTTGTTTCTAACCAAATACTACCACCTTTAATTTTCGGACGTCTCCAACCGGTGTTTACGATAGTGTTATTATATACATAAATATGCGATTGGAAATTTAAAAGTCCACTGTTAGATAATTTGAATGCATTTGTGTTAGCGTCATATATAACATTATATGCTAAGTCAGCTAAACAATCTGATTTGTAATTAATAGCTTCGCCGCCATCAAATCCGCTTGAATAGAAAAGCGTGTGCATAATAATAGACTCACCACCGGTAATGTAAATATGATCTTCTGCATTATTTCTAAAAATACAATTAGATATTACAAATTTACCATCAGGATTGCAAAAATGGAATCCGGGAACGCCTTCTCCTGTTTTTGTTTTAAATAATTGATATTGGAATGATGCTGATTCTTCAGTTGTTTGTCCGCCTGCATATTCAATAATTGTATGAAGTAATAAAACCTCTTCTGAATCATATCCGCAAATAATACCTCCCCAGTGACGGTCAAAGCGTTGTGCATATGAACGGTACTGTTGTGGTACGGTAAATGTTACCGGTTTTGCCGCTGTTCCATAGCTGTATAAATTACCAAGAACAACAATTTCAGGAATTTTTGTTGGGTTATTCATAATAATTGTAGCACCCTCTTCTATAAACAGAGCTTTATCTATAGGTACAACAAAGTGATCTGTTAAGGTAATCGTAGTGTCTTTAGACCATACAATTGCATTTGCCGGATAAATTCTTTTTCCGTCATCGTCAATTTGTCCGTTATCGTCATCGTCATCAATGATATTTGTATCATCGTCTTTAGGTTCAGGATTGTCGTCTTTGTTACAACCCGCAATTACAACTGCAAAAGCAGTACATAGAATTAAAAAAAATTGTTTTGTTTTCATTGTTTGTACATATTAAAATTAAAATTAGATTACATTTTTATTCGAACACCAAGCAAGAAAGACCTACTGTATTCATCTATTCTTAGCAGCGTTTTTCCCGGCAAGGTGTCTTGTTTTGGTAATTTTTCATTTATTTCGTTAGAGTAGGTGAGGTAGTAATACATAGGGGTATTAAAAATATTATTGATTTTTAAGAAGCATGAGAATCCATTATCCCATTTTTTTTCTAATGAGGCATCTATCTGAATAGATTTAGACATCCAATAATCTGAATCATAAAAATCTGAAACAATAATTAGTTTGTCGTGAGTATACGAACCAGAAACCTGCATATTCATACCTTTTGTGTTTTTATATAATAAACTAATATTACCGGTATGTGGTGCTTGACCAACCAGTGGGCGAGTTTGTTCTTTAGAACTACGTTCTGTTTTACCGTTATCGTTAAGTATGTAGATTGTTTTATCTGTAGTAATTTCAGAATGAATGAAGGTGTAATTAGCTTTAATACCAAACAAACGGAAAAACTTAATGAGGTCTGCCTCGAATCCTAGATTTTGAGCATTTCCTACATTACCCGGTCCGTAACCGTATTGGCGACGATTAACGGTTGTGTATAAAACTTCTATTGGGTCCTGTATGTATTTGTAGAATACGCCCACTAAAATTTGCTCAGTTTGTTTAGGGAAATATTCAAATCTAAGATCTATGTTATCAATTTTTGCTCGTTTGAGTTCTTTGTTACCAAATTCTAAATAGTCTTCAGTAATTTGCAAATACGGTACTATTTCAAAAAAGCCGGGTCTGTTTATTGATTTATAGTATGATGCTTTTAGGTTTGTGTTTTTAGTAAGAATATATTTTATTTGAATAGAAGGCAGGTAGTCTGTATATTGCTGGTAATCAGAAGAATCTTGTCCCATTGCCGGAAAGTATTGAAAATATCCTTGTTTTGTTTCTTCAGCTCTAATACCTCCTTGGATTGTTCCTAATGTATGGGTAAAGCTAATCATACCATAGTAAGCTCCAATTTTTTCAAACGCATCATATTCTAAAGGTCCCACACTTCCGTTTAAGGGATTTCCGAGTCTCCACACTATTTGATCTATAGTCTCAAAATCTCTTCCTTGCATTTGTAATCCATCCGGACGGATGCGATATTCTACATATGAATTATTTCTGAATTTATCTCTGTACATACCACCCACCTTATATTCAAGTTGAGCATTTTCAAAATTCTGCGTATATTGAATGTTTGCATATCCCGACACATCTCGATCCTTATTATACCCCCATTCTATAGTTGAGCCATCAGCATCAGGATAAATATTATTTAGATTATGTAATTGGATTTGGTCGAGGTTAAAATATGTTCTTTGAGGTTCACGGTTTTGTGCCGTAGAATACATCCCTTGCCAGGTAAAAAGCACCGCAGGATGAAATGCATGAGAACCATGGAGTGAAGAAACCGCAACATCTTGCATGTTAGTACTTAAACGAGTTTGAAATGACATGTCGAATAAATTGTTTTCCGGGTCATAATTACGAGATAAACTTGTTGAGGTTGTTTGTCGAACTTGCCATTTGTTCATTGAAATATATGCATTATACCAGTCAATAGTATGGCGTGGATTAATAATATAATCTGCTTTAAGATGTATCCCTTTTTGATCTTGTGTTTCTGTATATGTCCGTTCTCTCATGCTTGTAAGAACAGACATGTTACTTTGTTGGCTAAAACTTTCAGAAAAATATGTTGATGTTAATCCCTTTGAAGTTTTTTGATAATTCCCTGCAACAATAAATCCGAGACGTTTATTAATAATTCTATTTCCCACAGAAAGCCCGAAAATTCCGTCGGGAGTGGGTTTTGTATGTGTTAAAACACCTAAATTTTCATTAATATCGTCTAATACGGCTTCGTATTCTCTTCCGTATTCTTCTCTCGGAGATTGTTTTCTCACTGTTTCTTTAGGGAATAAAATAAAATCATTTGTGCCAAAAAAACTATTCTGCCCAAATGCAGCATTTACTTGTATATTATATTGTGGCGGAGAATCTTTCATAACCAAATTTATAACACCTCCGGTTCCGTCACCTTCCATGTCGGGAGTAAGCGTCTTAAATACTTCAACTCTGTCGGCTAATTCACTTGGGAAAATATTTAGTGGCACAAAACGGTGTCTGTTATGGGGACTTGGAATTTTTACACCGTTTACAAGCGTATAATTATATCGTTTATCCATACCTCGCATTACCGCATATTGGGCTTCTCCTGAACTGTTTTTTTCTAATGTTACTCCGGAAATACGTTGCACAACATTCGCAATATTTAAGTCTGGAGATAATTCTATTGTAGAGGCACTTACAACATTTAATACCTGCATTGATGTTCTTTCGCTTTCTCGAGCACTTAACTCTGTGTTTCGCTGTGCACGAGCAGTTACCGTTACTTCGTTAATGCGTAAGGCATCTCTTTGCATTGAGAAATTCACGATGTATGTTTTGTCGTCTTCTATAACTATAATTTGTTCAATATCTTTATACCCAATGTAACTTACCCATACTTTATAGGTTCCTTTAGGAATATTTCTTAAGAGATACGTGCCGTTTAAGCCCGTAATGGTTGAAGCTTGCAGTGATTCTATATACACTATTGCTCCAATAAGTTCTTCTTGTGTATCTGCATCAGATACTAATCCGGTAATTTGAGCAGCAAACGTAGCTTGAGAAAAAAGGAAAAGAAAAAGTAAAACCCTCATCATAAATATTATTTAATAGTACAAAAAACACGAATTGGTGTTTCACTTCTGTTTCAGTTTTAAAACATATTCAATACAAAACAGCAACATTTTTGTTTCGTGTTTTTTGCATGTCTGTTTTAAGAGTTTTTATCATTAGCGTCTGGCAAAAAAATGTTTTGTCTACTTCGGCTGGCTTAGCACATCGCCTAACGAGACTGTGCTGTTAGGTGCAGAGTGGCAAAATTAAGTATGTCTTTGATTCTAAGTCCTTAAAAAAGCATTTGTGTTTTTAACTCAGGCATCAACAATCATTAAGCACTGTTTGCGTCTACTTAAGGACTGTGTCCGTCTACTGACGGATTCAAAATTTCTATACTGCATAAACACTGTCAGAGTATCCGGACACTGAAAATTTTTGACGAAAATCTTGCTTACAACGTTGTTACTAGCCGGCATTTATCCATCAACGTGGTGTAATAAGATTTCTTCAAAAGTATACAATCCTTCACTTTTATTCACCAATTTTTTTGCAACGAACAATACACCGTTTCCAAAAGCCTCTTTAGATATTGACTCATGAATAAGTCTGATTATTTGATATGGAAATCCAAAAACAATTTCATGTTTTCCTACAATACCACCTACACGAACTGAATTTATTTCTGACTCACCTAAATCTAAAGCATTTGCAATTTTTATAGCTGTTCCAGAAACTCCATCTTTACCTTTATAATGTTCTTCAATTACTTCAATGTCAACCCATGGTGCTATTTTTTTTAAAAATTTAGCTGCAAATAACAGATAGTTAACGCCTAGTGTTATGTTTGGACTCCAAAACACTACAGTCTTGGCAGATAATTCTTTTAATAATATCTTTTCATTTTCCTCATAATGCGAAATCGCAGAAATAATTTTTACTTTTCTGTCACTAGCAGGTTTTCCATATAAATAGATTCCTGTACTCGATGAGAAATCAATAATTGCATCAACGGGGTGTCTATCTAATAGTTCGTTAATTTCGATTTTTGATGAAGAATAAATCAATCCAGGTTCATCTGATGCAATTCCTAAAAAATCAGAAACACTTCTATTCTCTAGTTGAACACTTTGTTTTAATACCCATTCTAAAGAATATTCTTTGTTTTGGAGTATTACTGATGCTACTGCTTTTCCTGTTTTTCCAAATCCAATTAATCCAATCCTCATTATTTTTCAATTTATATGATGGTTCTATTTTTTTTATGCTTGCAGGTAACTCACGGATAAATCATAATTTTTGTGTAATTGTAAAAATTGACGAGTACAAAGCTCGACCCTACATTAACGATTAATAAACTTGTCCGTTTACTAACGGATTACCCATTCCTTTAAACCTCTATAAAAATCTGTTATAGGTAACGTTTGTGAGCAATCCCTTACGGTTCTAAAGGTGATCGCTGTATCTGTTATGTGTCTAGCAAAAAAGTCTTGCGGTGAACAACGCTACTGTTTTGTTTTATATTTGCAAAAAACATGAATTGGTGTCTCACTTCTGTTTCAGTTTTAAAACATATTCAATACAAAACAGCAACATTTTTGTTTCGTGTTTTTTACATGTCTGCTTCAAGAGTTTTTATATATCTTTGAAGGCAAATATTACAATATGGAAAAAACTACATTACGTCAACTGCGATTAAGGTTTTTGAGTTTATCAGTAATTATTACGCTCATCTTGTTTATTTGCATCCAGGTATTATTATATCTGCATGCAAAAGAGATTATTGAAATGCCTACCGTCTTAGTACGTGTTTTTAACAGTATTTCTCTTGTGGTGGCGGTATTGTTTATTACCAGCTTAATATTGCGATTTACGGTGTCGCGGGTGTTTAATTTTTTTGAACAAGTAGAAGAAAAGTTATTCTATTCTAAAATATATCAGTGGACATTATATAGTATTGCAGGTTTTATTATTCTCTATCATTTTGGCGTTTCACTTGGCAATATTACCATATTTATAGGTTTAATGGCTACTGGTTTGGCGTTTGCTATTCGCGATGTATTATTATCTTTTTTTTGCTGGATTATTTTATTGCGAAAAAATCCGTTTCGTATTGGAGACTATATTAAAATAGGTGAAGATGAGGGGAAAGTTCTTCATATTGGAACTTTTTATGTGCTTCTTGACAAAACACGAGATTTGCCCGAAGATTTTATTCGTGTTCCAAATCGCTTATTTTTGGAGAAGAGTATTTATAATTTAGGAGCAACTACCTTTCATGAATATATTACGTTTCAATTAAACGCATTTCCAAAAGAAATTGATTCTCTCAAAGAAGAACTCTTTCAGTTTATAACAGACATTACCAATACACAAAAACATACTGAGGTATATTTTGATATGAAAGACCAAAAACTCTTACTCTGTATACGCTATACTGTAAGCTTTGCTCAACGCAAACACATTCGTTCTTGTATTATTGAACAGGTATATACTCGCATGCAAGAGTATATTCATACGCCTCATTAATTGGGTAGAAAAAATTGAGTAGGAATATAGATTACCTGTTTTTTATTTGTCTTGATAGTATCATATGATAGTATCAAAAGATGCTAGATTTCTTTCAAAATGCAAGTAACAATCTATTTTTGTAGTTTAAAATTCAACACCCTCATAATACCATCTGTATTATATGGCTCGGCTTCAATTATGTGTGTGCATCCAATACGCTTCAGTTGAGCGCTTGTGCTTGGTCCAATGCTAATTGCTTGTATTGTTGATGGTTCAACGCAAGATGCACTTATTGCTCTAAAATTCCGTACACTCGAAGGACTGGTAAATAACAAATAATCATAGTCTTGCTTGCTAATCCTTTCTAACAAAGCTGTATCGTATGACTGTGGGGGATTAGTATGATACACAATAATTTTATGAATATGAATGTGTGGGGGCATTGAGAGTGCAATCATATTTTGTGTAAGATTTCCGGTAGGAAACAGAATATTGGTAGGATGTGTACCACAGATTTCTTGTAATTCTTTCGCAAAATCTTTCCCATTATTTTCTGTGCTGGTATATGCCACTCTTTGAGAATATGTTTCTACTACTGTTGCCGTTTTCTGTCCCACACAGGCAATAGTACAATTTGTTGGCACATCATAGCTTTGGGTATATTCATATAGTAGTTCAAAAAATGAACGAACTCCATATTTACTAGTAAAAATAATATAATCGTAGGTGGCTAGCAGAGACAATGCATCTTGAATTTCTTTGGAAAGAGGGCATCGTTCAATTTCAATCATAGGGAATGAAAATGCTTGTATAGCACGTTTCTCGCATTCAGAAATAAGAATCTGCGAACTGTCGGCAGAGCCGGTACAAATAACTGTGTGAATTGCGTTAGTCATTCCGTATTGTATCTAATATTGCTTGAGCACCTGCATTGTAACATAATTGAGCAAGCTCTTTTCCAACCTGTTCAGGATTATTGCAAGAACCGGAACAGGTTTGTGTAATACTATGAGTTCCATCAATATTAGAAATAATTCCGGTAAGGGTAAGTATGTTATTACTAATTGAGCTGTTACATCCTAAGGGTAATTGACAACCACCGTGCATGGCATGTAAAAAAGCACGTTCGGCTTGTGCCATTATAGAGGCCTCGGTATCTGTAATGTTTTCTAATAACGAACGGAGTTCTGTGTTATCTGAACGACATTCTATGCAAATAATACCTTGCGAAACAGCAGGTAACATGATAGAACTGTCAATAATTTCTGTAATATGCGATTCTAATCCTAATCGTTGTAATCCCGCAGTAGCCATGATTAAGGCATCGCAGTAGCCGTTTTGCATTTTTTGTAAACGCGTATCAACATTTCCTCGAATATCAATAATACGCAAAGCCGGATTATATGCTAATAAGAGTGCTTTTCTGCGTAATGACGAAGTTGCAATTAAATCATCTGCAGTTAATTCATGTAATGCTTTACCTTGCTTAGAAATAAGAGCATCTCGTCTGTCGGCTCTTGGTAATACAGCCCCAATGCAGAGACCTTCGGGTAATACGGTTGGCAAATCTTTTAAACTATGTACCGCAATATCTGCTGTTTTATCTAAAAGAGCTTGTTCTATTTCTTTTGTAAAAAGACTTTTATCCCCAATTTTAGAAAGTGCCGTGTCTAAAATTATATCTCCCTTTGTTTGAATAGTTTGTAAAGAAACATGAATGTGAGGATAGTGTTCCTGTAATAAATGTTTTACGGTATTTGATTGCCACAGAGCTAATTTACTCCCTCGTGTTGCTATTGTTATATTCATGTTTTATGGATATTATTTTCTGAAAAGTTCATCTACCACCTTAAGATGTAATTCATTTCTACCGTTTTCTGTAATATATTTAAGATTTTTCACTAATTCTCTACTATACTTTTGGGTAAGCATAACAGAAAAATTCTGAATATTTTCTTCAACAGTTTTAGAGGTATCGGGACGGAACGTGAGATATTCGTCTCGATAAATTTTTTGCAGATGATAATTTATAGCACGTATTGCCGGTTTAAGAGCTCGAAACGAAAGCCATTCCATAAAATCATGAACTAATTCTTCAATTATGTCATTTCCTTGTTCAACACAAGCTTCTCGCTTTGTTTTATTTTCATTAATAATTTTTTGCAAATCATCTACACATATCAATTCGGCACCTGAGATTGATGTAATGCCGGTTTCTATATTACGAGGAACACCAAGATCTACAAATAAAGGGAGTCTAGAGTGTGTCTCTGCAATTGTTTGAATCATATTTTGAGTAATAATTGCTTGTTTTGATGCGGTAGCAGTTATAACAATATCAACAGTAGGGATAATCTGTTCAATCTCAGTAAGCGGGACAAAGTTCGCATTATACTTGCAAAGAACATCTTCTGTATGTGATTTAGTTCTATTTGATATAAATATATTTTTAATACCTTGTTTTGCAAATCCAACAAGAGCTAATTTTCCGGTTTCTCCGGTTCCAATTAATAGGATAGATGCCTGAGCAAGCTTTACTATTTTCTGAGCACACATATCAACAGCCACAAAGCTTACAGAAGTAGCACCGGTTTTTATGGCGGTTTCTGTTCGTACTCGTTTTCCGGCTTCAAATGCTTTTTGAAACAGACGCATCAGCACCGCATCAGTAAGTGCCAACTCCGTGCAATACACATATGCTTGTTTTACTTGTCCGATTATTTGATCTTCACCAATTACCATAGAATCTATTCCGGCGCAAACTTTAAAAAGATGTGTTACCGCATCATCATTTGCATATGAATAGAAATATTTTTCGGCATTAAAGTCAATTTTTTTACATGCCATAAGGCAATTATACAGATATAAAGAAGCTGTGTAGCTGTCATAGATTGATTGGGAATAATATATTTCTGTTCTATTGCAGGTAGAAAGAACAACAATATCAGAAAAATTGGCTTGTTTTTGCAGCTCGTCAGCAAATGTTTGAATTTCCTCTTGTGAAATGGCAAATTTCTCGCGGACTTCTAATGAAGCAGTTTTGTGACTTATACCGAGAATGCCTATCATTTTTGTAATAATTTAGGAATTCAAAAGTACAAAAAAGAAATGTGTTAGACCTTACGGAGTATAGAAAAAGGAGATTTTTATTTTTTTCGTTTGCGTGAACGTTTGGATTCCATACAGTTTTTTTGCAAAAGTTCAAGCACTTCATTTCCATACATTTCGGTGAATCCCAATCTGATAGCCCTGTTAAATTGAGTGCATGCCTCTGTTGGTAGCCCTGTTTTAAGATATACAAGACCGAGATTTTTGTATGCATATGAATTATCCGGTAACAGAGCAATTGATTCTTGAATATCTCTCAAGGCATGCTCATAATTCCCTAAAGAGTAATATGCAAATCCTCGGTTATTAAGAGCATAGGCTTCGCGAGGATTAAGAGCAAGGGCTTTATTATAATAGGTAATTGCTTCGTCAAATTTATTAACACTGCTATAAAAATAGCCGAGATTTACTAATCCTCCGGTAAAATATGGGTCAATTTCTACGCATTTGAGTAAGTGATATTCAGCTTCTTCTAATTTATTAAGATTTAAACAACTTACCGCTAAATTTGCATTTAGACCAATATTATGCGGTGCAAGTTCATACATTGGCTTAAGTAAATCATATGTTTTTTGAAATTGCTGAGTGTTATTATACGCCTTACTTAGATTAACATGATACACTACGTCAAATCTATGAGAAAGTGGAATGAGCATAAAAATTTTCTCATAATTTTCAATCGCTTGAGTGAAAAAGTTTTGTTCTAAAAAGATTTGCCCTCTCATGGCATACGCATCTACGCAAGAATCATTAATTTTTATAGCAATAGAGAGGTGAGAAAGAGCTTTTGGAATATTGTATAATTCCTGATAAATTTTTGCTGCATGAAGATGGTATTTTTCATGAGCCGGACAGGTTTCAATGTTCGCATAAATAAGTGCGAGGGATGAGTTGTAATCTTGGGCGTCAAATGTTTGTAAAGATGTTACAAATAAAGAATCGCATTGAGCTCTTTGCGAAAATGACTTGATAGAAAAAGAAAGCAGTATTACTATGTTAATAAAACCAATAAAAACCTTCATATGTATTTTTTTTAGTTGCTTTATTACCTTCTATTTTCTCGCTTAAGAGGATTATAGAACTCGCGTAATTTTTCTTTCTTTTTACGTTGGCTAGAAGGAGTATATGTAGATTCATATCTTTGTCTTGCCTTATCCTCCCGTTTCCGTAAATCGTTAGATCTTCTGCGAGATGCAGCCATTCTGCTTTTGTTATTCGGTTGAAAACGCATTCCAACACGTTTTGCAAGAGGTATTGTTCTTTGTTGATTTATTTTACGCGACATGCGTTCGCTTTTACGCATACGTTTTTGAGTGGATCTATTTTGAATTTCGCCACGTGTTTGACGGTATTTTTTGTCTTGTTTTTTGTGACGTTTGTTTATTGCCTTTCCTTGTTGACGTTTGCTTTGCTGGGTAGAACGCTGTGCTTCGCTGCGGAATAAATCATCACGTTTTTTCTTCTGACGAACTTTAGAAGATTTTTGTGGTTTGGGTGCAAAAATGCGAGAACGTCGTGCACGTTTTCTTTCATCATCATCATCGTATTGAGAGAAAGAGATGTTGCTTAATCCAAAAGTGAAAATAACTAAAAAAACTAATCGAGATAAAGTCATAAATATTCAACACATTTTTTCAACGTTGCAAATCTAAAGAAAAAACAATTATTGTAGAAAAAACAAAAAATTAGTTATTAACAAAATTCATTGATTGTTAATATCTTTCATTACTAATAAAAAATACTGTATATTTGAATTCTGATTTGTTGGGACTGGAAAATCTTATTTTTATATTTAAAAAAATACGTGTATGAAGTTTAAAATTATTCTATTAGTACTATTCTGTTCTTGTTATGGTTTTTCGCAAGAATTAGTAGACACAACAAAGACTTTTGAAGAACGCTCAACAAGAGCATTGTCAAAAATAACGGTGTATGCTGATTTTGTGCACGACAGCTTGCCTTCTGCTGTTGAATGTAGAGTGTTTGATAATGTTGATGCTCTTGAGGTAATCGTATATCAATATAGAGGTTTGAGTATTGAATTCAGAAGAGCAGGAGCGTCTCGACCTATGATGAAAATGAATTTAGAGGCAACACATACGGTAATAGATATAAAAACAATTTTTTCGGGAATATACTATTTAGATGTATATGATTCTGAAGGCATAAAGCGTAAAACATTTAGAGTTGAAAAAGAATTTTAAAAAGTTACAGTTAGAGGAATTAGAGCGTGATTCCGTTGAAGAGTATAAGCAAAAAAAGAAAATACCTCTTATTGTTGTATTAGATAATGTGAGGAGTGCTCAAAATGTAGGTTCTGCTTTTAGAACAGCCGATGCTTTTTGTGTTGAAGCTGTTTTTTTATGCGGTATAAGCTGCACACCTCCTCATAAAGAGATTCAGAAAACTGCTTTGGGAGCACAAAACAGTGTAGATTGGCAGTATTTTGCAACTCCGGCTGAACTTGTATCTGAACTAAAGAGAAGGGGATATTATATTATTGCGGTTGAGCAAACAACTAATAGTACAAAATTACAGTCTGTTCACGTAGATGTGCATGCAAAATATGCATTACTATTTGGAAATGAAGTTACGGGTGTGTCTGATGATTTACTTGCTGTAGCTGACGATTGCGTAGAAATTCCACAATTCGGCACAAAGCATTCATTTAATGTTTCTGTATGTTGTGGAATAGTTTTGTGGGACTTTGCAAAACATTTTTTTGTGTAAGATTCCTATCTGTTCAAGTTGAGATAATCTCTCCCATATATTATTTTTTTTCGCCTACTGTCATAACAAAAGCATCAGGAACCGTTTGTTTAACCTCAATAATGTATGCTTCTGCTTGTGCTTGTGTCCTAAATGGACCAATGTATACTTTAAAAAGCTGTGCCGCTCCCGGTGTATAATCTGGCATCCAGTAATATCCGGCAGCATGACCTTCATCTCGTAATCTGCGAACACTTGTTAATGCATTTTGATTGCTGCCAAAACTCGCATAGCTAATAATCCATGTTTCTTTGTCGAACATTACCGGTTTTTCTCTTGCCGGTGTTTGTGCCACTACGGGTTTTTCTTGTGGTGTAGTTTGTACTTGTTCAAGAAGAGCTTCAGTTATTGTTTCAATTACTATTTCTTCAGGAATAATCTCTGTTTGAGTTTCTTGTTCGTTATTTATTTCTTTTGAGGAAATGTATGCTTCGGTTTGTGCATGTTCTTCGACTACAAATTCTTCGGCTATTTCACTATCTTCTTGTATTGAAGTATCTTCAACTAATGCAGGTTCTTTTGAAAATAATGCAGTAAGATTATCAAATAAATCCGGTTTTGTAAGTATCATAAATGCTGTAGCTCCAATTAATAGGAGGACAGATGCAATAATAACTATGTTCTTTGTTCTTTGCGGATTTTTTTCGCGAACCGGTTTTGGTTCTTTTGTTTTTTTTGCAGAAGTCTTTTTCTTTTTTGCGTGATGATGCTTTTTATGTTTAGAAGATGCTGTTTTTTTACTAGCTTCAATAATAGGAGGGGCGATTTCTTCTGATGATTCTATGCTCAGTTCCTCTTCAGCCGCATCATTACTGTCTTCCTGATTTTCTTCTTTTACAATGTCTGTGATTGCTTGATCCGATACGTTTGTTGCATCTAGTTCTATAAGAATTTCATCATCTTCTTTTGGTGTAGGTGTTTGAATAAATTCAGATTCATTAGATGATTCCTGCTCTTTCTCTTCTCGGTCTTTTTCGTTTTCTGTATCAGACATCATTTCAGTATTTTTTTAATTGAAACCACTTCTTTACAAATATACATTCTTTTTTTGCCAGTTTAAAACCAAGTGCCATTAATTTTTTATTAAAATTTCACCTTAGTTTGATGTGATATAGACGAAAGAAATTGTAACTTTACCATAATTATAATCTATAAAAAGAGAGAGTTATGAAAAAAACAGCAAGTATTGTTATTGCCGTATGTATAGGTTTTATGTATCTATCGTGCGACAAAGAAGAAAGTTCTCCACGTTCCGATTTTTCTGATACTACTAAGAATAATCAGAATGACACCTTGCAAGATACAGTAGGAACCGATGTTTTTAGGTATGGCGTAATTGATCATGAATATGGATTCAGATTTTCATGGGGAGAGGCAGATACGGTACATTATGAAAATGATGGAGATATTATTAGTTGGCATTCGGGCTGGGGAGCATCTCCATATCCGCAATGGGAATATACATTATGGTATAGAAATGATGGAATAGATACCATTAATTGGCGATCTCAAATAAGAAATTTTGGAGAAACAGATATTCTTTCAATATCTTCTATCCCAATGCCATGGGATAGTGTTATAGATCCTCTGCAAATTGGCTATGTGTTTGGTGCTCGTTGTTTAGACGGATATGTGTTGTTTGAAGTGCTTGCACTTGATACCATTGATTGGAAAGCCGATGTTCGCTATATATTTAATGAAATAAATTCATTTAAATAATCTTGTTAATATGTTGTCAAAAAAATCAAATAATGATTTGCACAACTAAAAAAAAACTACGTATATTTGTATAACTGTTACGCTTTATTATTATTCCTTTAATGAATGGCGCGGACAAGAGAGCTTCCACCCTCTTTCCCGCCTTTTTTTATGCCCTCAAATATTGAGAAATAATATGTAATGCTTGCCTGTAATATCCACCTCCAAACAAAGTATAGTGATTCATAATATGATATAACAAGTAAATGTTTTCTCGATAGCTATATCCTTCGGGTAATAGATACTCTTTTTGATAGGCGGTGTAAAATTCAGGTGTAAAACCCCCAAATAGTTTTGTCATTGCTATATCTGCTTCTCTATTCCCATAATACACCGCGGGGTCTATTATACATGCTTTTCCGTGTGAGTTAACCATATAATTCCCACTCCATAAATCTCCGTGTAAGAGAGAAAACGTATCGTCGGAATCTGCGAATATATCGGGTAAGTATGATTCTAAGGTATGTATTGATTTTCTCAGTTCTGTTGTATGTAATCCTTGTTTCTCCATTAATTTGAGTTGATATACTAAGCGATTTTCAACATAAAACTCTAGCCAATTTGATGATGGTGTATTTTTTTGAGGGGAAGCCCCAATATAATTATCTTCATAAAAACCGCAGGTTTTGGAGGTGTGTTTATGCATACGTGCAAATGCTCGTCCGAATTCTGTGAAAAAATCTTTTGTTGGTCTTTCAGATTCAATATATTCTAGTAATAAAAAATCCGGGTGAGCTTCAATAACTGCTGGGCAATCAATACTGTTTGAGGCAGAAATTTCTTGTAGCCCGTGGGCTTCTTTTATAAACATGTCTTTTGGTAGATTCCCAAATTTTATAAAGTAGCTTTTTGTTTCACAGGTAATTCTATGTGCGTTTGCTATACAGCCGCCACCAATTGACGTGGCAGAGCGTATTGTGCCATATTTTTCTGTTATATATTGTGAGATTTCTTTTGGAATCATGTATGTTCGTTTTTTGAATCAGGTTCTACAAATCAAATATACTAACGATTATTGTTAACTTCAAATCATTCTGTATCTTTGAAAGAAAAAAACATGGATATACAATCGTATTCTTCGTACTTTTTTATAGGTATTGCAGGAACCGGCATGAGTGCTATTGCACAATATTTACAAGGTGTTGGGAAACAGGTTTCAGGTTCAGACAGAATGTTCTCTGCCAATAGTAAGATGCGTATACAAGAACAATTTGAGTCGCAAGGAATTATTTGTTTTTCACAAGATGGCAGTGGAATATCTCAACAAATTGATGTTGTAATTGTTTCTACGGCAATAGAAGAATCAAATGTAGAATATCAAAAAGCGCTTTCTTTAGGAATACCAATTATAAAACGCTCAGAACTTCTTGCCGCAATTTCTAAAAGTATTCCTACAATTGCGGTGGGAGGCACTTCGGGTAAATCTACAACAACGGCTATGATTTTTCATATTTTACAAAGCTGCGGAAAATCGCCATCGCTTATTACCGGAGCGGGCTTATCGTCTTTACAAAAAAAAGGATTGCCCGGTAATGCCTGGGTTGGTAAAGGTAATTGGCTTGTGATAGAGTCTGATGAATCTGATGGCTCTATTGTGAGTTATAATCCCGAAATTGGAATCGTTCTAAATATTGACCGAGATCATAAAGAACTAGACGAATTGTTAGATTTGTTTACCCAGTTTAAAGCACATACTAAAAAGCATTTTATTGTGAATCAGAATTGCGAACGAGCAAAAACACTTTCGCAAAACAGAGATAATGATTTTGGAACAACTGCTTCTGCCGGATTTTTTGCTACCGACTTTAAACAAGAAGGTTTTTCTATTCAGTTCACGGTACATTCTCTTGTGTGTCGCATTCCGGTAATAGGTTTGCATAACATGGAAAATGCTCTTGCGGCTCTTGCAGCATGCGAAAAAACCGGTGTTAGTGTAGCCGATGGCGTTGCTGCCTTAGCTAATTTTGAGGGTATTTATCGTAGAACACAGTTATGTGGAAAAACAGTAGATAATATTCATGTTATTGATGATTTTGCCCATAATTCAGCAGAAATATCAGCAGCAATTTCTGCTTGTCAGAATATTAGTAATCGTGTTATTGCTTGGTTTCAACCACATGGTTATGGTCCGCTCAAATTCATGTATAAAGATATTATTACTGATGTAAGTAAGATTCTCAGAAGCTCTGATGTGTTTTATATTTCTAATGTGTATTATGCCGGAGGAACGGTTGATAAGGATATTGACCCGGCATTAGTGAGTTCCGGTATTATCGCACAAGGGAAACAGGCCGGTTATATGCCAACTAAAGATGATTTTTTACAACACATTTCTACTCTTGTTACTGCGGGTGATATTGTTCTTATTATGGGAGCTCGCGACCCTCATCTTAGTGATTTTGCTCAGAATGTGTTTGCTCAGATAGAAGGAGAGAGATAAATCTATTGAATTTATAGTTTAATATGCCAATAGATTTCATTCACATCTTTATACCCAATAATGCCGATAGATTTATTAAAGTATATTTTAGTAATTTTCTGTGACTTTGTAACTTCTTGTACATATACCCAATAAAAGGGGCTGTTGTTTATTTCGATCTGCTCATGGTATGAAATAGAAGGAGTATGTTCTACCAGTATATCTGCATCAGTATAGTCAAATTCAAAACTATAGTCGAACAAGGTGTAATTAAAATATTGCACATCACCGTTTTTGTAAAGAATCATTTCTGCAAGAATAAAGTATGTATGTTCGTTTTCGTTTCTGGCAATAGCACGTAAATATTGCTCGCAGGGACAAATGCCGTGAAGATCTTTGCAGGAATAACTGTATGCCGGAGAACTTTCTATTCTTACAATATAAAATAGTTCTGTTTCATTATTTGTGCTTGTAAATTGTAGGGTGTCGTTTGGTATGTAGGAAAAATCGTTACGGAATGCATTATTAAATGCCTCACATGATTGCTCTTTACTTTTGCATGCAAACATCCCAACAAGCAGTATTAACAGGAAAAGGCGTGTGATTTTTTCTTGATTCATGATGATAATTTTTTGATAAAGATAAAAAAAATCACTGTTGTCCGATAAAAAATTAAGAGAAGGAAGATAATAATATCTTCCTTTCT